>Ga0172379_10004102_pt1 | contig 22047 bp, 21 predicted proteins | sample GrowelOW334metaG_FD_119756 | JGI IMG/M metagenome (GOLD analysis project Ga0172379, IMG submission 119756) | Groundwater microbial communities from an aquifer near a municipal landfill in Southern Ontario, Canada - Groundwater well OW334 metaG | ecosystem: Environmental > Aquatic > Deep... | reverse complement strand
CTGTTTTATAGATTGCATGGTTACTTCTTCTAAATCTCATACGGATAGTATATCATTTGACTGTCGTCTGGACGCCGCTCCATCTCCCGACAGAGTCGGGAGATCTAAGCCGGCTCATTAGAACCCATCTCAATAATAATGTTTAGCCATAAGGCTCAAATTTCGTGCGAAAATTTCAAAATGTGAGGAGCGATAGTAACCTCTCGTAACGAACATTTTGAAATTTGCAGCCGAAATTTGGGACTTAGGGCAAACAAGCTTCGATCTTTTCTTATTTTTAGCGGTTATTATTGAGATGGGTTCTATTTATTCAAAAGCGCTTCGGCGCTTTTTGTTTTGCCTACTTTAATTTTGCCTTTTTCTACAAAAGGACTTTCAACCGGCATGTTTGATAAGTATGAAGCGCGATTTTTCAACTCAGCGATTTTTGACATTACAACTGCCGTGCCGATTTTATAATCGTCAATGCTGAAAATTTTATTGGTCGCGAAAATATCTTTTCTATAAAGCGGTTTGCCGAATGAAACGACGATATTCCGCCTGCGGGAAAAGAAATCTTTTATGGACATTTTAAATATGTTTGAAATGCAAACCGGAATAATTACGCTTCCAACTTTGTCGGAAATATACGCCACTCCTCCCCTGCCTTTCTGCAAGCTTCCGTCAAGAGTTTTTTTGCCTTCCGGAAAAACGCAGATGCTTTTGCCGTATTTTAAAATTTCAACGTGATTGCTCAAAGAAATTTCATAATTCTTTTTTCCGGAATTGACCGGATGAGCGCCCCAAATTTTAAAAAACCATCCACCGTAAAATCTTTGAAGCCAGCCGGAATTTTTGTAAAAAGCCCTTTCGCGAGAAGTATAAAACATCGGCATAAAAGCCGACAAAAAAGGCAAGCAAGCCGGTATGAGAATCGGATCGAGCTCGTTTGAGTGATTGACGGCAAATATCACTCCTTTTGACCGGTCAACACCGTTCAAATTTTCCGAGCCGATAATTTTAAGATGTCCGAAGAAAAGCAAAAGCGGCCGAGTGATAGGCCAGATGAGAGTTTGGAGAATGAGAGGAGAGATGAGATAGAATTTAGACATTTAAAATGAAAATTGACAATTCTTATTGTCATCCCCGCGAAGGCGGGGATCCAGATTTAACTGGTTTCCCGCCTTCGCGGGAATGACAGAATACTGTCAGTTTGTGATTTGGTGCTCACCCCGTTACCATTTTTTTAAAAAAAAATGGTAACGGGGTGAGCAAGTTCTCTATTAATTATCTGTATTTAGATCCCCTCTCTTTTCAGTTCTTCAATAATCTTCCTTCCTTCTTTTGAAATCTTTTTTGGCATCTGAATATTGAGTTTAATGAGAATGTCGCCCCGGCGAACTTTGTCTATCGGCACGCCTTTTCCACGAACTCGCAAAATTTCGCCGATGCCGACGCCTTCCGGAATTTTTACTTTAATTTCGCCGTCCAAAGTTTGCAAATTGTATTCCCCGCCCAAAAGCGCCGTTGAAAGCTTTATGTTCAAATCCGTCACCAAATCTTTATTTTCTTTTCTGAAAATGGGATGCGGTTTGATGTGAACTTTTACATAAAGATCGCCCGGAGTGCCTTTCTGGGTGGCTTCGCCCGCGCCAGACATTCGTATCATTTCCCCGCTGTCTATTCCTGCCGGAATTCTGATGACAATTTCTTCTTCTCGCCTTACGGTGCCATCGCCTCCGCAGGTATGGCATCTTTCTTTCGGAACTTTGCCTTTACCTCCGCAATTATCGCAAGTCCTGACAGAAGAAACCGCGCCGAAAAATGAGCGCTTGGTTTCGTGAATTTTGCCTTTGCCGTTGCAGACCGAACAAGTAACCATATCAGTTCCGGATTTTGCTCCGGTGCCGGAGCAAGTTTCGCAAACAGAAATTTTATTCAACAAAACTTTTCTTTCAACGCCAAAAACCGCCTCGGCGAATGAAAGTTCTATGTCTATAGAAATGTCCCGGCCTCTTTTGGCTTTTTCCCTGCCTCCGCCAAAAAAGTCGCCAAAAATATCTCCGAGGTCAAATTCAAAATTGCCGGAACCGTCTCCGAATCCTTCTTTGTTAAAACCGGAAAAATCAAAACCGAAATCGTTCGGATTGAATCCGGATCCTTGGCCTCCGCCCATATCGCTGAATGTCCGGCCGTAAGAATCATACTCGGCTCTTTTCTTGTCATCGGAAAGCACTTGATAAGCCTCGTTTATTTCCTTGAATTTTTTCTCGTCTCCGCCTTTTTTGTCCGGATGATGTTTTTGGGCAAGCACTCTAAAAGCCTTCTTGATTTCTTCCTTGGAAGCGCCTTTGTTGATGCCGAGAATGTTGTAGTAGTCTTTTGACATAGTTTTTAAATGGATTTATGAAGTAAAAACAAATATTTATACATCTTGTTCTTAATTATCCCCTCCTCCACTCAGATGAGGTGAGAAGTGAAAGTCTTCACTTCGCAAGACTTATTGAGATTTATTATGAATGAAATGAAATAATAAATCCAATAAGTGGACAGTTCCTGTAAGGAAAGGTGTTGAGTCTGCGAAGCGGAGGGGTGTTGAAAATTTAACACCACCACCCCTGTCTCGGCAGACCTCGACCTTCCCCTCCTCAACTAAGGAGGGGTGGGAGACAAAAACGCAAACTTATGTTTTTACAGGTGAATTATACGGAAAATTGTTAAAAAATTCAAAATGTTTGACACTTTAATGCTTATATGCTAGCATATTTGCAGTTAATTGCAAGGTTTGGAAGCTTTGCAAGCGGTCTTTTACAAACAGGTTGGCTTTGAAAGGAAGCCATGGTGGCCCAAAATAACACCGATAGCACGTTATGCCTATTACAGCTGATACAATTAAGCAAGTTTCAGTCGCCTCACCTCACCCAAAAGAAAATCCTGATGAAGGACTGTTCTGCCTTAATCCTGAGGTCGAGCTTGTCTGTCTAGCTGACACCGATGGACGACTTAACCTCCAGAAAGGTAGCCGTGTTCGCGCTTGGTTACTTTACGATGAAAACGGAAAATATCCGAATTCTGTTCAGCTACGAGGATTGATATTTTGGTGGGAACTCTGTAATTTTGAATTAGCGAGTTAAGGGAATTATTTTCCCTATTTCTGCCTGCCGAGGCGTTTCGCCTCGGCAGGCATTTTCTTTTTTTCTTTCTTCATTCATGAATCTTGAATCATTCACCCTGTAAACTTTTTCACAGATATTCATTAAGTGATATTTGAATAAATGTATTTATCAACCATAACCTTAGAGACAAAACAATTGCTCGGTAAAAAAGTTTTAGGGTAAATCTTGAACCATGAATCATTTTTCTTCTTTGACATTTTACCATAACTGCGGTAATATTGTGACAGTTAATTGCAAGGTTTGGAAGCTTTGCGAGCGGTCTTTGAGAAAAAAGAACGAACTAACTACAAAGAAACGATTAATTATGAAGAGATGCCCTAAAGGTTGCCGAGATTGGCGACCAAATAGTGAGAACTATTGCCGAGACTGTGGTGCAAAGCTGATACTGGTACAGACTTTCCAATGTAACCAATGTGGAGCGGAACACGTAATGCAAGATTTCAATAAGCATTGTGTGACCTGTGGCCAAATACTAAAACCTCCCCAAAGCACAAAAAAACCAAGAGAAAAGATACCAGAGACGGTACCGTGTGAAAACCGATGGTGGAAACAGTGTCTTGAATTTCTAAGGTAGTTACTTTCCAGCCATAGCCACATTTACTGAATGCCCATCGACTTCCTATCGGTGGGCTTTTTCTTTTCTTACTTTTTCCTTCCCCCTCTTACTGCCGAGGCGTTTCCATCCTACACCGCAAGGTTTTGGACTGGCACGCGCCTCGGCAGGCATTTTCTTTTTCTTCCTTATACTTATACTTTTTCCTTATACTATTTTTTCTCCTTGAATTCCGCATCCCTCACATTCCCCTCCCCGCCTTTATCATCCTCTTTCTTTTCTTCTTGTTTCCCCTCTTGTTGTTGGTTGTTAGTTGTTTGTTGTTGGTTCCCCTGCATGTATGAGCCAATCTTCTGCATCTCCGTTGATAACTCTTCCGTAGCTTTTTTAACGGCATCAATATCTGTGCCTCCCTTTGCGGTTTTCAGCGCTTCAATCTTGGCTTCAATCCCCTTTTTTACATCTTCGGGAATTTTGGCCGAAAAATCGCGAAGCGATTTTTCGGCGGTGTAAATTGTCTGCTCGGCTATGTTTCTAATTTCCACTTCGTCCTTTTTCTTTTTATCATCGGTATCATGCATCTCCGCGTCTTTTTTCATCTTTTCAATATCATCTTTTGTAAGTCCCGAACTTGCTTGAATCTTGATTGACTGGGCTTTGCCGGTGGCTTTATCTTTTGCCGTCACGCTCAAAATGCCGTTAGCGTCAATGTCAAAAGTAACTTCAACTTGCGGCATTCCTCTTGGCGCCGGCGGAATTCCATCCAAAACAAATCTTCCGAGGGATTTGTTATCGCCTGCCATAGCTCTTTCACCCTGAACAATATGAATTTCAACCGAAGTCTGATTATCCGACGCCGTTGAAAATGTTTGAGTTCTGGAAGTTGGAATTGTGGTATTTTTTTCAATCAATTTCGTTGCCACTCCGCCCATAGTTTCAATGCCGAGAGAAAGCGGAATGACATCCAAAAGCAAAACATCTTTGACTGTACCGCCCAAAATGCCTCCCTGAATGGCCGCTCCGACGGCAACCACTTCATCCGGATTGACACCCATATGCGGTTCTTTGCCGAACAAATCCTTAACCGCTTTTTGAATAGCCGGCATTCTGGTTTGTCCGCCGACAAGAATGACTTCATTGATTTCCGCCATCTTAAACGGCGAAGCTTCAAGCGCCCGCTTGGCAATTGTGATCGATCGGTCAATAAATTCCTGAGAAAGTTCCTCCAGCTTGGCGCGAGTCATTTTGTAGACAAGGTGTCTTGGTCCGGAAGCGTCGGAAGTGATGAACGGAATATTTATTTCCGTTTGAACAGCCGTTGAAAGCTCAATTTTGGCTTTTTCGGAAGCTTCATCAAGACGCTGGAGCGCTAAAGGATCTTTCCTGACATCAATGCCGTTTTCTTTCTTGAATTCATCGGCCAAAAAGTTCAAAATTTTCTGGTCAATGTCCCGGCCTCCCAAATGAGAGTCGCCATCAGTCGCTCTTACCTCAATGACATCGTCGCCGACTTCAAGCACGGAAACATCCAAAGTTCCTCCGCCAAAATCGTAAACAATTATTTTTTCATTTTTCTTTTTATTGAATCCGTAAGCTAGAGCCGCCGCCGTCGGTTCATTGATAATTCTTTTAACATCCAATCCGGCAATTTTGCCGGCGTCTTTTGTGGCTTGACGCTGGCTGTCATTGAAATAAGCCGGCACAGTAATGACCGCTTCGGTAATTTTTTCGCCAACGCGCGCCTCGGCGTCATTCTTCAATTTCTGAAGAATCATCGCCGAAATTTCTTCCGGACGATACCATTTATCGCCCATCTTCACTTCAATGCCTCCATTTTCTGATTTTCTGGCTTCAAACGGCACATTTTTCAAATCTTTCTGAACACCCGGCTCGTCAAAAGTGTGTCCCATAAAGCGCTTAATCTGAAAGATGGTGCCTTTGGGGTTTGTGACTGCCTGGCGTTTCGCCAAAAGGCCGACAAGCCTTTCGCCAGTTTTTGATTCGGCGATAATTGACGGCGTTGTTCTTGAACCTTCGGCGTTTTCCAATATTTTCGGTTCCCCGCCTTCCATAACCGCAACGGCGGAGAAGGTGGTACCTAAGTCTATACCTATGATTTTGCTCATGATTATTTAGATTTAAGATTAATGATTAAAGTTGATAGTAAACTATAATACGAATATTAATAGAAAATAAATAGAAAATTTGCTCTCAGAGCCTCGCGAAAATTGATAGAAAATTGATTGTTTAACAATTAATTTTCAACTTATTTTCTAAAAATTATCTATTTGATTTTCGTCCTGATTTTAAGCCATTTTTTACTATATTTCATATTACCAGCGAAGACTTGACAATATGGCACTAAGTATGCTACACTTAAGGGTAGATGGGGTGTCTAATTTCCTGCGATTGACGCAAGGAGGATATTCCCAAAAGGAGTTTTATGAAAAAATTCTGTATATATGGTATCGGTACCGTGGCGGCTGTCATCCTTTACTTTTGGTTTGTGTGGGACTTGTGGCCCAATTGGGTAACACCATTCGGAAAGCTTGAAGTCCAGGATCCTGAAGCTGGTGGGGTGAAGTTCGTAATGGTTCTTTTCCCATATATTGTCGCAGTCTGTTCCTGGTTGGGAGGTTTGGCCGTCGGAGGGATTGTTTACTGTTTTTACAGGCTTCTGGACTTCTTGGCTCACTGTTGGGTCAAGAAAGTGGACGGAAAACCACAGTTGAATCACTAACAGACTCTATTCAGATTTGCCCCGCGCGCTTCGCGCGGGGCTTTTTCTTTTCCTCATATCCGCGTTTATCTGCGTTCTTATCCGCGAAAATCCGCGTCTCCAGAAGGAGCACGGGGCATTTGTGAACTAAAAAAAGTTAGATTTTGGTATGGAGAAATTAAAAAAGATGACGGTAAAAAATGAAAAATTGAAACAGAAGACACGCAACTCCCGCATATTTTTAAAATTTGGTTTTTTATTCTTGAGTCCTCCAGTTTAAATTTTGAGTCATTTGTTTGCTCAATCTTTAAGAGCTTAACATTGATGCGTCCGCCGATTTCAGATACGAGAAAATAAGCTCGAACGATTTGTCCGGCTTCATTCTTCCCGTACTTGATGACAATTTTAGATTTCGGCTGGATTGTTAACATTGCTTTTTATCATATAACTTTACCAAATTCCGCTTCTTTAAAATACTTGCCTTTAAAATAAAAATGTATTCTTATACATTTTGGTAATTATTCAAGCGATAGCTTGAATAATTACCAAACAATCACAAAAGTTTAAAATGACGTTTTAAATCCAGTTCGTTATCAATTTTCTTGGCAAGAATCGTTCTGACATATTTTCTTATTTCGTAAGTTTCAATAATATATTCAATTTCATCAAAACAAGGAAAAGGATGGACAAAAACTGATTTTTGCAATTCAACGAAGCCCATATCTCGCAAATGAAATCTTAGTCGTTCTCGTGTCTTCTTAAACTTTTCAGGGATGTCGAAAATTACAATCCTCCAATATTCATCCCATTTGGTTGGTTTTTTGATTCTAATATTGTAAATGTCAAAATGCAAAGCCAGCTTTTTACCCTCTCTGTTTAACACCATCATTACTGTGCCGTCAGAATTTTCTTTTTCTTCTATCAGATGAGAACGATATAGAAGTCTTATTGAATTTTCCAAACTTCTTCTATTGATATCTTTCCACTCCTTTACCATAAGATTAAGGACTTTGAAATAAGTTCTTGGCGATCGGGACAAACCTAAAGTAACTCCGCCCAAAAGAAGCAGTAAAATTTTTTCCTGCACTGCCCCCATTTTTTTATGTGATACGCCTCTTTTTCCCATGATTATATATTATACTTCACTCGTTGGTAATTATTCAAGCTATCGCTTGAATAATTACCAAAAATATATTTAACAAAAATTTTTAAAAAGTTAGGATGAGATTCCTTTTTTAAAAACAAGATAGGAGTATAAGACGAGGAAAATGGAAACGATGAGAATGGAGGCGATAACCAACCAGAAAACCATGGCGCCGGAGAAAAAAGCGCCGAGAATTGGAAATATGGCGATCCACTTGAAAAGTTTTCCACCGAGAGCGTGGGTTTTTCGCCAAACTTCTTCGTTTGAAAGAGTCCAGGGGGTGCGAATGCCGATAGTCCAGTTCGGTTCTGATTTGCCAATCAAATCTCCCGCTGCAAAAAATACAGGAGAAAGCGAAGGCAAAAGCCAAGTTGTCATATTAAATACAAAACCTGCATTCCACATAATGGTCAGCGTATAAATATAAAGCAAAAATACAAAAAGAACAGCGATAAATCTGTCAAAAGTATTTCTGAATTTTTCAATGTTTGCTTTTTTTGGATCAATTTTTGGAACAATGATGAAAATCGCGTATAAAATAATGGAAATAATTGGCATCAAGAATACGCCCCAAAACTTGCTCATATAACCGTTGACTTCCCCACTCGCGCCCCAATGAGAAGCGACTTCGGCGGGCAACAACGGATAAAAATAAAGGCCGATGATGATAGAAGTGACGATGGAAATGAGAGGGATGTATTTCATTGATAATAGATTTAAGATTAAAGATTGAAGAAAGATTAAAAATTGATCTAATTGACCTAATTGCTCTAATTTCTAAATAAACCCTGAACACTTTTTTACCGAACGAACATTTGTTACTAAAGTAATGGCTTATATGTAAATGTGTTCGCCTATTGCTTAAAAAATGTCAGTGAAAAAGTGTACAGGGTAAATCCCAATAACCAAAACCCAATATCAAAACAGAAGTTATTTGTTTGGAATTTGGTGCTTAGAAATTATTTAGGTTAATTAGGTAATTAGAAATTAGGTTAATTTTTTATCGGCATTCTGATGCCGGTGGCATCGGCGCGTATGGGTTTCCATGCCTCACCCACTGCCCGCCGGAACAAATCCACGTATCTTCCGGTCCACTGGCCAATCGCAAAAGTATCGCCGCTACGCCGGCAAGAAGCACAATTGCTATTCCGATAAATAAACTTTTAAAATTCATTTTTATTTCTTACTTTCCTAACCCCGTTAGAAGTTCAGCAGATTATAAATATTTTAGATAATCATAAACAATGTAGCTATCGGATATCTTTGTGATAAAAAAGATATTTTTAAACTTCTAACGGGGCTAACACCTAAACCCTGTGAAAAAGTTGCTTCGCAACTTTCGCCCCGCTTTGCGAGGCGAATTTCACAGGGTAACCCTAACCGCTAAACCCTTCCCCATCACGGCTGAAATATCTCCTCCGGCAAAAACTTCACCGCTTTGACTTCTGAAAACTGCATAGCTGTTTTTGTGATTTGAGACGTTAAAAGAACAATTCGACACGAACCGCCGGTAGTAAAGCCCGACACTTCGGTAAATTGCAAAATTAAGGTTCCATCTTCTTTGAGGTTAATATCGGCAAGTTCAAAGCCTTCGTGCGGAAATTCGGTGTTAAATCCTTGCGCTTTTTCCGCTTCGGTAACTTGGCCTTTTATCAAAAGATTAATGGCGTCAGTGATGGGAGTTTTGGAAATTGGAATACGGCGAGTAACCGGCAAAATTGAATCTCTACTGCAAACATCGCCCACTTTTTCCGCTTCTTTTGAATTGGGATAATAAAGCCTGATAATGCGATTTGATTTTGAATCGGGCTTGTTAGAACCGGTTAAATCGATAGAATCCGGCGCTTTTGAATCAACTGCGTTTGAACCTATTGGATTTATTTGAGGTGTTTTAAAATAGGAGCTATAAATAAAATATATTGCCCCTAAAACCACAAGCATTAAAAGAATTTCATATAATTTTTTCAACATTGTTTAAGCATTATACCATAATTTGCTATACTTGCTGTGTGATAATCCAGTATATTTGATATAATTTAAAAATAAATTTTATGAACGAAGTCGCATTTCATCCGTCAGATATACGCGGGCATTATCCGAACGAGGTAAATGAAGAAATTTTTGAAATGGTAGGCCGAACTTGCGCCAGCGTCTTTAAGGACGGAATGATTTTTGTGGCTCATGACGGACGAAACACTTCAGTTGTTCTTGAAAAGGCCGTTATCAGAGGATTTGAGACCGGCGCTAAGGAATTCAAGAAAACATTAAAAGTTGAGACAGTCGGGTTTTCTTCAACTCCAATGTTTTATTTTTTGGCGGGACATTTCAATTCCGATGGCGTAATGATAACCGCATCTCATAATCCAAAAAACGACAATGGCATGAAAATCATAAAGGATGGAAAAGTTTTAAGCGGACTTGATATTCTTTCGTTAATCCAAAAAGCGGGTAAAAAATGAAATGAGTTCAACAAACAAAAACTATCTGAAATTGTATGTTGATTTTTTACGGACTAAAGCCGATGTTGCACGGCCACTTAAAGTCGTGTTGGATTTTTCCAACGGCACTGCTAGCATTCCTGGCAAAGAATTATTCGCTCAACTGCCAAATCTCAAAATTTCTATCATCAACGACAGAGTGGACGGGAATTTTCCGGCGCATGGCCCGAATCCTATTCTTCCAGGAGCAATGAACCAACTATCCGATAAAGTTTTGGAAGACAGAGCCGATCTGGGCGTAGTTTTTGACGCCGACGGCGACCGAGCTTTTTTCATAGATGAACGCGGGCAGTTCATTGAAAGTCATTACATCGCCTTTATGCTTTTCAAAAACTTGAAGCCACCATACGTAGTCAATGAAATAACTTATAAATGTTTTGAACGCCTGAAAATAGAAAATATGAAAGACTTGACCGATAGTATGGTCGGACGTCTTTACATTACGGACAAAATGCAAGAGGCTGGAGATCAATTTGGCGCCGAACAGTCCGGACATTATTATTTCAAAGACTTTTTTTACTCCGACGGAGGCATATTAGCCTCTATAAAAATATTAAATTTTCTGTCGCGCTTGCCGGGAACCATTTCCGAATATGTAGCGACTCTGCCCAAGTTTGTTTTGCAAAATATAGATTTGGAAACAAAACTGGAGTGGCCTGAAGTTGAAAGTTTGCTAAAAATCGGTTTTAAAAAAGAAAACGCTAAAATTGCCATGCGCGACGGCGTAACTGCCGATTTCCAAGAGGGCTTTATCAACGTCCGATTTTCTTTGAATGAAAATCTGCTCCGGATTTATGCCGGAGCCGCAAGCAAGGATTTGGCGGACAAGCTTGTTGAGAAGGCGGTAAAAATAATTTTAGGTAAGTAATTTTATAGAACTCATCCAAAAAACAAATGAAAATATCAATTCAATCTTTAATGGAAAAAAGCGGAGTGAAGTTTGGCACAAGCGGGGCCAGAGGCCTTGTAAGCGAAATGACCGATTTGGTTTGTTATTCTTACACCAAGGGTTTTTTGCAATATCTAAAAAGCATCGGCCAATTGTCCGAAAAGAAAGAGAAGGTGGCCATTGCCGGAGATTTGCGAGGAAGCACGGACCGAATTATGGTGGCGGTGGAGAAAGCTGTTTCGGATTTTGGCTGTTTGCCGGTCAACACCGGCAAAATTCCAACGCCGGCCGTGTCATTTTTCGGATTTGAAAATGGTTTTCCTTCAATAATGATTACCGGCAGCCATATTCCGGACGACCGGAACGGCATTAAATTCAATAAAGCCGTCGGAGAAGTTTTGAAAGATGATGAAGCGAAAATTCGCGCCCAGGAAATTGCTATTGACGACAATTTGTTTGATGAAAGCGGAAATTTTAAAAAGTCCGCGGAAATCTCCTATGAACAAAATGGGGACGCCAAAAATCTTTACGAGAAACGATATCTGAATTTCTTTTTGCCTAATTGTCTGTCCGGATTTAAAATCGGCTTTTACGAACATTCGGCCGTTGTACGCGATATGTTGCCTCAAATTCTCCAAAAACTCGGAGCCGAAGTAAAAACGTTCGGACGATCCGAAAAATTTATTGCCGTAGATAACGAAGCATTGAACACGGAAACATTGTCGTTGGTCAAAAATTTCTCAAAAGAACACCAGCTTGACGCCATTGTTTCCACCGATGGCGATAGCGACCGCCCGATTATTTTTGATGAAAACGGAGAATGGATTGAAAACGATTTAGCCGATATTGTTTGCGCTAAATATCTGAGCGCGGAAACAGTCTGTACAACCCTAACTACCAGCACCGCGCTTGAAAAAAGCGGTTTCTTTAAAAAAATAAGCCGTACCAAAATTGGTTCGCCTTATGTCATCGCTTCAATGAATGAAGCCCGCGAATCCGGCGCCAAAAAAATTATCGGCTATGAAAACAACGGCGGATTTTTGATTGATTCGGATTTTGAAATTGACGGACGAAAACTAAAACAACTTCCGACCCGAGATACTCTCATTGTTCTTTTAAGTATTTTGTGTGAAGCGAAAATGCAAAAGAAGCGCCTTTCGGAACTTTTAAACGGCATTCCGCAAAGGTTCGTGTTTTCCAATCACATCGTGAACTTTTCAAAAGAAAGAGGCGTAAAACTTTTTAAAGAATTTTTTGACCTCGGCAGCGAATCGGCCGACAAACAAAGCGCCAATAATCTCTTCGGTAAAATTTCTGGAGAAGCGAGCGAAATAAACCGTTTTGACGGCGTTAGAATTACTTTTAAAAACGGAGAAATAATCCACCTCCGACCTTCAGGCAACGCGCCGGAATTGCGCATTTACACCGAAGCCGGAACCGTAGAAAGAGCGGCAGAAATAAACAAAAAAGCTATGGAACGAGTCAGGAAAATTTTGGAGAATAGCAAGTAGTTAGTAGAAAAATCCAAGGACGGTCCTTGGATTTTTTAGTTATCAGACTTACACAAATCCCCCACGATCGTGTCACCGTTGTGTATATTGACGTATGACGTGTGATATGGTAAGATTTATCAAATTAAGAATAGAATTTTCTAACCTTTAACGAAAGGCTGTTCCTTGAAAACAAACCAAGAAAAAGCCAGACAGTTGGCTTTTGTTTCGGTTCTTCTAAGCCTCATGGCTTTTGCGCCATACTTCTGGAAAAATCTTTCCGGAGCGGTGCATCCGAATATCAGTTCATGGGCGGTATGGTCTTTTATTACAGTCCTAAATTTTGCCAGCTACAAAAAAATGACTGGCGATTGGGTAAAAAGCATACTGCCAACAATCAATTCTTGCGCGTGTATTTGCACTTTCCTGTCGGCCATCCTTACAGGTTCAATACATAGATTAACTGGTATTGATCTAATCTGTTTGATTGTTGGAATGATAGCGGGCTTGAGCTGGTGGGTGTTTAAATCGGCCAGTTGTGCGCAGATTGTTCTTCAAATTGCGCTGGTAATAGGGTTTGTTCCCACAATCGCCGGAACGTTGCAAAACCCGTCTGGAGAATTTTGGTTTTCATGGCTCCTTTGGACGGCAAGTTTTGTGGTTCAATTCTTTGTGGTCAAAACAACATGGAGAGGAAAGATTATTGACTTACTCTACCCTGTAAATATGGCAGTTTTTCACGGCGCGGTATTTATACTTGCGCTTAGATAAATAATCATCCCCGCATCCGCCTAGGCGGATGCGGGGAGTTTTTTTCTTTTTCTTATCAGCGTGAATCCGTATTAAAATCAGCGTTAATCCGCGGCTTCTATGCCATCGCCCTCAACAATTCTGACATTTTTATGGTCGCCACTCCAATAACCGTATCCGCTCCGCCGTAATAAATAAAAACCAAATCGTCTCGTAGGACTACTCCGCAAGGGAAAACCACATTCGGCACAATGCCGTTTTTTTCGTAATCGGCTTCCGGCTCAAAAATGTAATCGGTCGTTCTTGAAATGACGATGGTCGGATTCTGCAAATCAAAAAGCGCCGCGCCCACTCGGTAAGCATGATCGGAAGAAACGCCGTGATAAAACAAAAGCCAGCCTTTGTCGGTTTTAATCGGCGGCGCCGCAATGCCGACTTTGACATCGTCCCACATTCCGGCGCGAGGTCCCAGCATTTGAATGCATTTTGTAACCTTTTCCGTTTTAAAATCAAGAGTTGGAATAAAATCGGCGCAAATGTGCGACTCAATGCGGTGCAAAATCATATATTTATCGCCCACTTTGGCCGGAAAAAGACAGGAATCTTTATCATCAATGTCTTGCGGAGTTATCAAAACCGGTTTTGCCCAATTCCACTTGTGCGCCAAAAAATCTTTTGCTGAAATGGAAGTTATGGCAACTCCAGGCGCGTGAATACCGTCATAAGCCGTGTAGCACATATATAGACTGTCATCAATTTGAACAATTCTAGGATCTTCACAACCGGAATTTCCCGGCTTCATTTTCATTTCAAACGATTCTCTCGGCATATAAATCGGCGTGTCCAATTTTTCATCAATTGAATAGCCGTCTTTGCTGGTGAAATAGCCGACGGTTGAAGTGGCGTCCTTTCCCATCGCGCGATAAAGCACGTGAATTTTTCCGCCTAAATCAATAGCCGCCGGATTAAATACTGCAAAAGATTCCCAATCGTTTCTCTGATTAGGTTTTAAAATTGGATTGCCAACATATCTTCTGACATGTCGCCCTCTCGCTTCGGGCGTCATGCTATTTAAAAGATCGTCAAGACGAACTTCCGCCGCCGCGCAAGTCGTATCGGCGGCGCCGTAAAAAATGACCAGCTTGTCGCCTTGAATCAACGCTCCGGTCGGAAAAACAATTTTGGGAACATGGCCATGCTCTTCGTAAATTTCTTCCGGAGTTAAAATTGGTCCGGCAGTTCTTCCGATAATTCTTCTTGGGTCATTTATATCAAGAAGCAAAGCTTCGATGCCGAAAACTTGATTGCTGGTGCCGTAATTTTGAATATGCGAATACAAAAGAAGCCAGCCCCGGTCGGTTTTGATTGGAGGAGCGCCAACTTCAATATGATCGGTAGATTTTCTTTTCAAATCCGGAAGAGCGTGCGAATCAATGTCATTGTGCCAAACTTTCCAATATTCTTCGGACCAAATTTCTTCATCGGAATCAAATTCGGCAATGGAAATTTTTGCCGGCGGCTGATCGGTATGAGCCGTTAAAATGGCCACCATCTTGCCCTTTATTTTTTCCGGGAAAAGTGACATCGCTTTGGCATTGAATGGAGTGACAGGATGCTTTTCATCCACTTTTTTTAAGTCGTTTGAAATGGCCACTGCCACTTTAATGCCGTCGGCGCCAAAAGGAAAAGTGGAAAGCGCGGTATAGAAAATATAAAACTTGCCGTTCAGTTTTGTAACGCGCGGATCTTCGCAACCGAATCTTTCCCACGGATATTCCGGCGCGATAAACTGTTCCCTGCCTTCAAATTCCATTCCGGATTTTGCAATGGCATGACCGACGGTGGAAACGCTCATATGAGTGCCGGAGTAAAATTCAGGCTCGGACATAGCGCGATAAAAAACGTGCAGGACATTTTTTTCCTCCACCGGGCACCAATTAAAAGCCGAAAAGGCCTCCCACGGCCTTTCTCTATTCGGACTAAGTATTGGATTTCGAGGATTTCGTTTGACGACAAACATGATGAGCGATGCCAATATACTAATTAATGCTAATAATACGAATACAATATGAAAATTGATTGTAAAACAAATTATTTTCTATTTGTTTTCTGCAAATTTTCTCTTAATTTCTATTTATATTTCAAGCCATATTTTGACATATTTTTAAATGAACTAAAAATGCTTGACTTATGAGTTATAATATGCTATATTTAAAGGTAGAGAGCTCCGGTCTTTTGAACTATACTGCGTAACTGCGGTATGGGAGGCTGGAACAGATTTTGGAGGAAATTATGAGTGCAGAATTGAAATACTTTTGGAATTCAGTCAAAAACCATCTTACCCAACAAGGGTTGGAAGAAGTGGCAAGGCTTTACCCCGAACTCCGGGATGAGGCAAAAAGACTCTTGAGTCGGGACTACCAACTTAAAAGGTGGATAGCTTCTGACCAGACTGGACAGCCTTGATCAGACAACGCTTTTACTTTGGCCGCAGACACAAAATCTGCGGCTTTCTTTTTTTCAAAAATCTACAACAAAGTTTCTATCAATTTTCGCGTAGCAAGTTTTCTGCATTTCTTTTCATCCTTATACTTATACTAATTCCTTATACTTCTTCTACGTAATCGTCGTCTTCTGCGGTGTCAGGTGAATATCAACATCTTTGCTCAAATCAAACAAAAACTTGTCTATCGGAATGGAGGCCACGCAAACTACTTTGTCGGAACCGCCGTAATAAACCATCAAATTGCCGTCTTTGACTGCCGCTCCGCCGGTAAATACCACGCCAAACTTGTGGCCGAAATTTTCATAATCTTGATCCGGCTCCAAAATTGGCCGTCTTGAGCGATAAAGCACTTTTGACGGGTCGGTAGCGTCCAAAATCATCGCGCCGATTTTATATTTGCTCATTTCCCTTTTATCAACGCCGTTGTAAAAAACCAGCCAGCCTTTGTCGGTTTTTATCGGCGTGGCGCCGATTGAAATTTTGTGGCTGTCCCACATATGCGGACGAACGCGAATAATTTTTTCGCCTTTCAAAAAAGTTTTGCCGTCAAAAGCGTCCAGATCGTCAACAAAATCCATCACAATATTCGGCCAAATTCTGTGAAAAACCACAAACTTGCCGTTTATTTTTTCAGGAAGAATGGCCGGATTTTTGTGGCCAATGCCGAACTTCGGCTTATACCACGGCTTATCTTTGAAAAATTCTTTGAGGGTTGCCGGATTTTTGCTTTCAGGATCAAGCGAAGTAATCAAAACCGGTTTTTTCCACTCGGACCAATTGTGGGCATAAAAATCTTTGACCGGAATGGAACTTAAAGCGATATTTGTTTCCGGATAGCCATTGAAAGCAACGTAAACCAAATAAATGGTATCGCCAATTCTGGTCATTCTAGGATCTTCACATCCTCCCCAACCGCCACCTGAAGTTGAAAACACTTTAAAATCAATGGCTTTCATTTTATTCAAAAGAATGCCATCGCCGGCGCCTTCAAATTTTTCCCTTGGAACATAGGCCGGTTCGCTCAATCTTTCGTCAATGGTAAAACCGTCTTTTGATGACGCGTATCCGAGCACGGAAACATCGCCCTTGCCTATTGCGCGGTAAAGAATGTGCATTTTGCCTTCGTCGTATAAAACGGCCGGATTAAAAGTAGCCACCGATTCCCAATCGTTTTCGGGATTCGGCTCTATAATCGGATTTTTGTGATATTTCTGAAGCCGGAGCGATTCTCCACGTTTGGCGCTTTTCGCCAAAAACGGTTCGGGCACGGAAATAGCTAACAATCCTTTTTTGGGAGAAACATAATAAATATGGATTTTATCTTTCAAAAATACTCCGCCGACCAATCGCAGTTTTTCAGATTCGGCTACCACAAACTGCCCCCAAAGCGGAACTTCCGATCGCCAAATGACTTTCTCCGGATTGCCGAGGGAAAGCAGAGCCGCGCCAACCTGCACAAAATGCAAGCCGTCTTTTTTATATGACGCATCGTAAACCAAAACAATACCGCTCGCTGTTACAGCCGAAGAAATGACAGTCATTCCGCTATGATCAAAGAAACCGCCTCTGGGCGACATAACTGGATTGGATTCCACATACCACTGTTTTAAATCTTTGCTGATAGCTTCTTTGACGGAGCCATTTCCGGAATAAATATATTTTTTGCCGTCATGGCTGTAATCTGAAACGAAAACGCCGGGTTCGCCCAAATCGCCGATTATTCCATCTACATTCCATGCCAGCATATCTTTTGAAGTTGCCAAAACCAAATGTTTCTTATCGCCGGTTTGGCGGACATAAGTCATATAGTGATGGCCGTGAAGATTGCCAAATCTGAAATCGGAACATTTGTCCAATTCTTCCTCCGAACTGTCCGGCAAAGTGACGACAATTTTCTTTTTCGTTTTGGCAAAATTTATACCATCAAAATTTTTTTTGCTGGCAACAAAATACAGCTCCGAACCTTTATCGGCTTTCGGATTCCTGCAAAGAAGAATAACCCTGCCGTCTAGTACGGCAACTCCGACTGGATGTGTTTCTTCTGTTTTTGGTTTAGTCTCTTTAATACGGCGAACTGCCACGTCTATATTTTACTCCTTATTGGAGAAATAAGATGGTCAAGCTGTGGATATCCTCAATATTAACAAGTTAAGTACTAAAATTATTGAGTTTTGGGGTATACTTAAGCTAAGTTTGCTAAAATAATTATTAAAAAACAACACTATGAACGATTATCTACAACACATATTGAATTTTCAGACGCAGTTTGATAGAAATGCCGTTAAAATTGAAAACGGCGAAAAATTGACCGGCAAAGAAAAGCCGGACGGAATTATAATTTGCGGAATGGGCGCTTCCGGAAATGCCGGAAAAATAATTCATGACTTGCACCGCGAACTCAATCTTCCGCAAGTCATTCCGTGGAACGATTATGGCTTGCCGGAAAACAATTTTAAAAATCCTTTTTATATCTTCGCTTCATTTTCCGGAAACACGGAAGAAGAATATTTGAGTATTGAAGAATATTTGAAAGGAAAAATGGAAAATAAGGGATTGTGTGCTGTGGTTTCTTCAGGCGGAAAGCTGAAAGAGTTTGCCGAAAAAAATAAGTTGCCTTTGGCTTCTTTTGAAGGAAACGGCTTGATGCCCAGAGAATCTTTGGGAGTGCTTTACACGGCAATCTTGAAAATTCTTTCAATGTTTTTTGAGCTTCCCAAACAATTTATTCCGTCTCCGGTTTCCGAAAATTTCAAGAAAACCGCCGATAATCTTGCGACTTCGCTTCAAGGAAAAATTCCGCTGATTTACACTGACAGAAAAAATGTGGCTCTCGGCCATATTTGGAAGACCAATCTGAATGAAACGGCAAAAATGTTAGCCCTGACCAACATTTTGCCGGAAATTTTTCACAACGAAGTCCAAGTTTTTGAAAAAAGCGCGGACAAATACGCCGTAATTTGGATTTACGATGAAGAAACCGCCAGAAGAAACCAGAAAAAACTTTCTGAAATCCACAAAATTTTTGACGAAAAAAGAATTGTCACTTTTGCTCTACCGGTAACCGCATCCAATCGCGAAGAGCAAATTTGGCATTCGGTTGTTTTGGCAAATCTTGTCAGCTATAATTTGGCAACTCTCCAAGGTTTGGATCCGACTGAAATCAGTGTGATTGATATGCTAAAGGGAGTGCATAGGAATTAATTTTGTTTTACAGCAGTCTGACTGCCGTAAAACTTGACCCTGTGAAAAAGTTGCGTAGCAACTTTCGCTCCGTCCGCTTAGGCGGACGGAGCGAATTTCACAGGGTTGACAAAAACCATTACAGGCGTATCATACTTTTTGGACAGTTAACAGAAAGGAACAAAATGGTCTTAGACATATTGGCTTCTTTAACGCAGAAATTGAACATTGAAAGCTGTGCTGGATTCGATACAGATCTGCCGGTTCAACCTAACGACATAGAGCTAGGAGTACTTTCGGGACAAGCTCTTAGCCTCTGGGTCTATATAGCAGGAAAATTATTCGACGAAATCAGTAACAAACAAGCAGAAGTGCTTGAGGCACGCGCCGCCGATCTCCGAAGCCGGTCTAAAGTTGAGAGTACTATAACAAAAAAAGAGGTCAGTGAACTTGTTGTGCTCCAAACTCGAAGAGACCAATTAAAGAAACTTCTTGCGTTGGAGCTCTGTGAGCAATTCGGCATTGACCCCGGCTGGTCCGTTAGCCTCCGTCAAGGTTTTAAGGTCGTCAAACGCAAAGAACCGCTGAATTTTGAGAATAGGGTAATCTTGGAATTTATTGATTGATATCAAGTATCAGCTGTCGCCGCCAATCTAGAGCAACTAGATTGGCGGATTTTTTATTGAATTAAATCGGCCGCCGAAGATTGGCTTCGGCGGCTTTTATTTAATTTTTTATCAAGCCTTCCAATTTTTCGTTGGGAGTAAACAACATCGTATTGTTATTTACCGTTCCAACAAGGACTTTGAGATACGGCATAAGTTTCGGCACTTTCCGTTTAATAGTATCCATGGCTAATCTGGCCAGCGAATCTGCTTTTTCCATTGCGGCCAATTTTTCCGGTCCGGCCGGTTCGCGGCAAAGCGCGGAAACCATAAGAACAGCGCCATCTTTTTTGTGAACTCGGCCTTCGGTCAAATTACTGAGAACAATATTCGCCGCCGTCGCAATCGGCTCGCTCAAAACATAACTGAATGGTCCGACAATCAAAGCTTTGTTCGGAATATGAAGCCAGCTGAATCCCCTGCCAAGCGCGATTGTGTCTTCTCCGTGCTCAACTTCCTTAATCGGCCTTTTTGCTTCGCGTATCTCGGCAATGTGGCAAAGATTGCCGAGAAGAATCGGAATAAAATCGTTGACCATCCTTTTGTTCATATCGGGAAATAATTGCTCTATCATTACGCGCATAGTTTTGTCGGTTGTCTCGCCATTTTTCAAGGTTGATAAATCAAGAACAGCTCCGTTTTTGCCATGAATAAAAAGCGCGTCTTCGTCCGTCTCTACGCCGACTTGAATCGGATAAACGACCGAATGATGTTTTCCGTAAATTCGCTCAGCTTGTTCTTTAAGCCAAAAAGTGTGAACTTGCGATTCGCTGACAGAATAATTGAACCCTTTGCATCCGCGATGAAGACTGCCTTTTGACCAATGATAAGTTATGAGAATGATGCAATCGCGGCCGCGAGACACCGAATACGAAACCCAATCTTGTATGAGCTGTCCGAAATATGGCCAGCCGAAATCAAACTTTCCGCCGACATTTCTGAACGGCTGAATAATGCCCCACGGAGTTTTAGTGATTATCGGCAAGTTGATCCTGCCGTCCATGCATTTTAACGCGGCAAATTCTGTAGGATGTTCCGCGCGATATTTTCTACGAGCCAAAGTTTCATCCGGACTGCAATAAATCCGGCTTTGTTCCTTGTTGTGGTCCAGAAGAAATTTGATTATTTTGCTGTCCGGCATAGTTATATCTGCAATTAGAAACTAATGGTAAAAGTATATAACCGTTGGTTTGAGCGCGTCAATCTTTCAGGATATGAATAGGAATATTAATGTAGGACTAATTCGTGCGAATTAGCCGTTTGGTTTAACTTTGTGTGAATTACAACACAATAATTGCTATTTAATCCTGACTGTCACTATTCTTATTTCCTCTCTCCTGTATTTAAAACAACTAAAAGTTTATCCAGTTGTCCTAGTATTTCCTGTTCTTTTTGTTTAAATTTTTTTGATTGAGAATCTACAATTTTACCGTCAGAATCTATCCACACAACCATACTAATATTTTCAAAATAGTATTTATTAATTTCATCTACTTTTTCCAGTCTCCTATCCTCGCTGTATGGACGATCCCATTGTTGGAATTTTTCTATAAGCAAAAAATTATTTATATCATTAAAATAGTATATGTACTGTTGGTGAAATGTTTCACCACCATATGAAGCTGTCATTATTTTTGTAGATCCGTCATTCTTGTCAAAATTTACAGTCAATTCAGCAGCTTCTACATTTTTAGAATCTAATGGAATAACCCTAACTATATAATTTGGTTTATTCTTTTCAAAATAATTAACATCAAATTTTGAAATAATACTTGTATTAGTAAAATTCCCATTTTTAATCAACTACCCCGCAGCAGAGCTGCGAGGTATGTCGCTACTCGATACCCTGAAACAATGATAGCGCTCCACGATATACTTGTTTGTAACTTCGGCCTTGATTTTTGACATATTCGCTTATGATTTTTTCATTGCCATAATGCCCGACAGTGTTTATGTAATATCCGCTTGTCCAGAACTTTCCTCCCCAGAGCATTTGTTTAACGCTTGGGAATCGTTTGAAAATTTCTTTGGCTGTAATGCTTTTGGTAATTTGAACGATAGCGCTTGGCAGAAGTGACGGAACGCTTTGGATTAAGAAGTGAACGTGGTCTTCGTCAGTTCCAATTTCAACATATCCGATTTCGTATCTTTTTTCAATTTCCAGACAAATTTCTTTCAATCCTTTTTCAACTTCCTCTGTCAGCACTTTTCTTCTATACTTTATTGGACAAACGACATGATACAACATCAAATTCTTATTGTGACGTTTTGTGATATGTTCAGACATTCCATCATTATACTTTGTTTGGGTGACCCCGCAGCAGAGCTGCGAAGAATTAAATGATTAAAATAAAATAAAAAAGAAATTAACATAAAAGAGTTAGTAGCAATTTAGTGTTGGTTTTTTCTTTGTCTTTTCTTCAAATAATTGGCGGCAAGAATTAATTTTTTTCGGTCGGTAATGCCCCTGTGTTTTCTGAACAAATCTTTAAGCGGAG
>Ga0172379_10004101_pt1 | contig 22048 bp, 27 predicted proteins | sample GrowelOW334metaG_FD_119756 | JGI IMG/M metagenome (GOLD analysis project Ga0172379, IMG submission 119756) | Groundwater microbial communities from an aquifer near a municipal landfill in Southern Ontario, Canada - Groundwater well OW334 metaG | ecosystem: Environmental > Aquatic > Deep... | reverse complement strand
TGGAAGACAATTTCACGCTCGTGTCCCGTAACCTGCTGGAAGAGAAGTTTGGTCACGAGGTTGCCTCCGCTGTCTGGAAGCTATCCAAGAAATGCGGAGGTCTAACCAAAACAAAAGAGTCGTACTTCGAGGAACTGAGTCGGTGCCCCATCGCCTCACTCGTGAAACTGGCAGACCGCGGGCATAATTTGCATACTATGCAAGGGGTTTTCTCCGTAGAGAAACAGATCGAGTATGTCAAGGAACTCGACGACTGGTTCTTCCCCATGCTTCGGGCCGCCCGCAAAAGTTTTCCCCGACAGTATGCCGCCTACGAGAATCTGAAGATTCTGCTGTTGTGTCAGCGAGAGCTTCTCGTGGCTTTGTTGAACTCGGGGACTCCTCCGACGGATCTTCCCGAACAGGAGTAGAAAACTGTTCCATTTTCTCCCGACTTGGCGTATACAGGATCTGCAGGCTCACGAAAGAGCCTGACAGAAGGATGAAAAGTCATGTCGATCCACGTGCTGAGCGATGACCCTCTGTTCCGTTATGATCACCTCACCCACAAGATCCCGCTGGGAGATGTGGTCGAGTGTGAAGTGAACGGAGAGGGCTGCGGAGCGTTCTCTTTGGTGAAGGGCGCGGACGGAGAACAGATCGTGCTCGGCCCTCTGGGGAAAGCCCGCATGATCGTCGTCATGCACACGCGGGACTGCGACGGCACCCCGCTGTACACCCTGGGGAGCTATCCGGTTGAATATCCTGCCACGGCCCTTATGGCTTCGCAGGAGTTGAATCTGTACCGAATCATGGCACGGCTGGTCCTTCACGGTTACGCCGAAGAGAGTCTGACTCCCACGGGCCAGTCGGTCAAGATGAAGAGTTTCGAAGAGTGGCGGGAGAGCCTTCTGAGCTGAAGTTTTCGGTTTCATTTCCCTGGTAGTTGGTGTATACAGGGGTGCGATTCGAAGGGGGGATAGAAAAAGATGGGCGGCGCTTTCTACGAGAGTTTCCTGGAGGATCTGACTCCCCAGGACGTAGTCTGCATTGCTCGGTACCTGTGGCTGGAAGCCACGCACCAGACCTGGGACGAAGTACGGGCGGACCCGTGCTACAAGGGCGCGCAGGAAATCGCAAAGCGTTTGAACGCCCCTCTGGTCAATATCCTCCAGGGGAACCTCCCCTTGGTAGCTATGGCTCGCCTGCTCAAGCAGATGGGTGAAGAGGTCGAAATTCCGGAGGTCTGGACTATCCCGCCTCCCGAGATGAAAACGCGATAGGGAGATAGAAGAAAATGGCTGGCACGATTCTCGAAAAGGTGAGCCTGAACTTCACGGACCTGACGGGAGACAAGACCGGCTGTACCACCCTCGGGTCAAATAAATTCTGGACGGGTTTCGTAGAGCAAAACCCTGACGGCACCTGCAATTTCGAGTGCCGTTGGGGGTCTACGGGAACCCCTGGTTCCGACAAAGGCTCCGTGCGAAACACGAGCGAAAGTGCCGCTCTCAGCCAGCTTCACAAGAAGGTAGCCGAAAAGGAGAAGAAGGGGTATACCCGCCTCGACGTTCGTTCCGACCACGAGGAAATGACCAAGGCGGCTGCGAAGGGTGTTCCGATTACGTCGACCCCTCAGAATAGCGCAATCTCCTCTGCGGCTTTCCACCCCGAGGTGGGTCGTTTGCTTGGCATCATCTATGGCGAAACCAGCCGTGTGGTGCGGGCCGGTCTTTCCGCTCAGGCGGGAGCTACGGCAGAGAATCCTATTGGTAACCTCTCCGACCGCCAGCTTGACGTTGGCGGCGGGATTCTGGATGAGATCGAAGTGCTCCTCAAGTACTCTTTCGGACGGGAAACGTCTAACAACCGGAGCCAGACCCTCCCTCTGTCCAGTACCGGCATTCCTGACTCTCAGATCATTGATCTGACAAACCGGTTCATGTCGAACGTCCCCCGTGAGATCGGACGGGAGATGCGGGGTAGGGATAATCTGTATCGGTTGGTGCTGTCCAGTTACGAGCGGCTCGACGAACAGCGGAAATTCCTCCAGCTTCTTCGGGACGCTCACTTGTCCAAGGACGTTTTCCAGGCCGCCGCCCACACGTCCAGTGCCGCTGGCAAGGAACAGGTGTGGTACAACGGCCTCAACTGTGATATCGAAATCTGTGAACGTGGTTCCGCGGACTACCAGAAGGTCGTGGAGATTTTCACGACCGGCCAGTCTCGAAAGAACGGGAACTGGTGGCGGGGCGGCCAGTGCATCCTGCAAGTCGCTCGGGTGTTCAAGTTTACTCGCAAAGGCTCTGACGCAAGGTTCAATGCCTATGCGGATAAGGTGTTGCGTAAGCCCGGGGCTGTCGGGAAGCTGTGGGCTTGGCATGGCACCGCCACCCCCAACGTCCTCGGCATAAGCCAGAGTGGGTTGCTTATGCCCGAAAATCTCCCCCGCGGAGTGCCAAAAAATGGCAAGGCGTTCGGGATGGGGATCTATCATGCTCCGAATACCGTCGGAATTCGGAGCATACACGGAATTCCTAGTGATGGCACTAACGGGGCTTTGAAAAGTGCTAACTATTTGAGCCTGAGAGGGGCACGCTACGGAACAGGGAACACGGCCAACAACGGTTTCATGTTCCTTCAGGAAGTGGCTGTGGGTCTTGCCGACGTTCGCACGCGAGCCTGTTGGGACCAACACCTGCCAAACGGTTGGCCTACCAAAGACGTGATCTATGCCGCTTCATCGCAGAACACCTCGGAATTTGTGCACGACGAGATGGTCACTTTTGATCAGGACGCTCAGGTGTTCCGCTATCTGATTGAGGTCGAGGTCCGCTGAGCCTTTTCTTCTCATTTTGAAACGCGACCACTCGCTTCACCCAAGAGGTAAATTCTGTAATAGACATTGTGCTTTTCATTCTGTTGCAGCACTTACAGCATGGAACGCAATTTTCTTGTGAATACCCCTTCGAATTATCTACTCTGTCTATTCCGGTATAGCACATACCGCTAAGTCTTTTATTTGGTGGGTCCCCACAATAATGACAGGGTTTTCCAAATAGTTCCATGGCTTGTTCTTTAGTTAAGTCAACTACTAGGTGTCTATTTTTAGCAGATGATAGGTACTTACCCCATACCTCACCCCCTTTGGCAACTTGGTAGGAGACGGTGTTTGGGTCTAGTGGTTTATAGAAGGCTATTTTGAACACTCTGTCTAAAAATTCTTCCGTAGAAAGCTCTCTTTTTGCACGATTGCAGGCCCAACAGGAAGCTACTACATTTTCAGGTATATACCCTTTTGCATTATCCACTCTATCTAATCCATTATAGATATAGTCTTCACCTTCTCTGGGATTTAGACGTTTGGTCGGTGGGTGCTTAACCATCCCTGGCGGGGCTCCACAATAGAAACATTCTTGTTTATACAATATGCTAAGAGCATCTGAAGTTAAAGTGAAATCTAAATTACGTGCTTTAGCATTTTCTTTGTGTCTTAAAACCAGGCTTTTAAAAGTAGCATCATCAGAAGATACCCCTCTGCATTTGCAATTTCGCAGACGCCCGCTATATAAAGAGAAAGGATTCGCAACAGTTGTTCCCCCGCAAGAACATAGACATTCATACCTTTTCTGGTTGTACTTTTGTATTTCTCTGATTACAGTCAAATGACCAAATACCATTCCTGGAGCCACTTTTTCTGTACGTGTATCGGCCACTTGTTCTTTTCCTATAGGCTCTATAGGTGATTTTCTTTGCCTCCTCTTTTTCGGTTTTTCTCCGGTTTCTGTATCGACATGTTTCTGTCGTTTTTTCCTTCCACAACCACAACTTGTCGCATAACCCGAAGCGAGTTTACCGGAGATGACCGTTTTTTCTTTCCCACAATCACATTGGCAGAGAAATCCTGCTAACGTCCCTCCATTTTTCAGAGGGACTCTAACCAGTTCAATTGCAACCAATCTCCCGAAACGTTGTCCTATAAGATTTGGATGACGGGCGCAACCACAACTTTGAGAAGCTCCTGTAACTAAACTACCTCTGAATATATCCCTTTCCTGCCCGCATTCACATCGGCAATGGCATGAACCCTTACGTCCTCTTATTTCAGACACTACTGTCCATCTTCCGAAAACTCTCCCTACTAGGGATTCAGCTCTGAGGTGTTGTGCCATAGTATTTTCCCTAGTACGCGATCACGGCTGCGCGATGCCCTCTCTGTCTCTTTTCTCCATCTCCCTCAACACCAATTCCCTTATGATCTGCGTCCAAGGTATCCTCCTCCGTTTAGACTCCGACTTGAGGAACTCCACCATGTCGTCATCCAGGTAAACTTTTGCCCCGTGCCGTGTTGTCGTCATGATTTCCTCCGCGGTGCTGTTTAGGCCCTACCTTATAGGGCCTATAGCCTTACTATTGAGCCCCCTTGTCCCCACTCCCGCCCCGCTCGCCATTTCCTCTTGCCTTTTCCCAGGATCGGGTATATAAACCCCGTGTCCTCAACTCGGAGCCCGCTCATGACCGGTCGTCTCTCCTACGCTGAATGTTCTGTCCTTTTCGGAATTCATTCCGTGCAGACACGGCACACCGCCGTCAACCCGGGATCTTCGTCCCCTGCAATCGGCTGTGTGACTGTGAAGGCTCTTGTCGGCCTGTTCAACATCCTCGGGCCAGAGTCCCAGGTTGTTTGCACAGAGACCATGGCTCAAAAGCTTCTGGAGTCCCTTGCTGAGAGGGGGCTGATCCGAAAAGCGGATCCTTATGATGGCTATAACCTCACTCCTCGGGGATTTCTGTTTGTAGGGTTCACTCAAGGTGCAGCCGCTTGGAATCCTAATCCGGAGTGAAACCATAACCTCAAATGACCAACCTAGCCGTTGCCTGCCTCGAAGATATCGGGGAATCGCTAGTCTCTTATAAGAACCGCTGTTACGACCTAGCGGGAGTCGTTCTAGACTGGGCTTACGAAACTCAGGGCTTGGATTTGCAGCAATTGTCGGTAGAGCCCAAGCATGGTAAACTCCGTCCCTCCTGTAAAGCCACTCCCTGGGATTTCCATGAAGTTGTGTTTGATCCTCATGCCGAACTCGTCCATGACGCTTGGCACCCTACCCCCAAGTCCCTGCCGGAGTACCTCGCTGAAACTTTCCCGGGACAGCAGGTTAGATTCTACTTGTCAGACCGTACCAAATAGGGTAAGAAAGAAACACTGGCTCTACGGAGAGGCTGAAAACATGCGGATCACAGTCGTTGGCGGAACCTGGGACGAGAACGGCGGGACCCCTTCAGGGCTCATTAATACACTGGCCGACTTTCTGGGGGCGAATAGTCTGTTCAACGGAGGCCGTTTCGAAGACCTGAACGTCATCTCTCAGGTAGCAGCCGGAAGCGACGCTGTTCTTTGGTTTCCGAGAGTCCCCGACTCCGCTTCCAAGGAGGCCCGCAACCTCAAAGCATTGAACCGGAAGCTCCTCCTTGTGATGGCCAAGGCCAATTACGCCACGGACCATACGCACAGCTTCCAGGATATCATGGCTCGGGCCCTGGCCCAGAAGGCGAACCTCGTGGTCGAGTTCGGAAAGAAAGAAGATGGGCACAAGCAGTGGCGTCTGCTTGACCCGCTGGGCAACCAGTGGTGCCCGTGGTCCGATTCCGTGGCAGTGCTGGCCGAACGTTTGAAGGACCGCATGGGGTTCCTGGCTTTGACGGTACGGGAAAACATTGAGCTGTTGCCAGTACCTAACATGGAAAAGGCTCCTCTGAGCGAGGCGTTTGGGCAGGTTGTCAAGAACGCCGCCGACACTTTTCACGAACTGTTGAAACCCGATCTGCAGGCCCAGAGGTTTCTCGGCAACGCCAGTTTCCGGTGTGCCAGTGGGTTCCCGTCTTTCCGTTCGGAAGACGGTTCCCTTATCTATGTTTCCCAACGGAACCTCGACAAGCGGGCTATTGACGCCGATGGGTTCATTCCTGTCGGTCTTGATCTCCAACCCGCGTTTGACGGGGGTTCAAAGCTGCGAGCCTATGATTTGCGTATGAGGAAGCCTTCCGTAGACACTCCCGTGCAGATTCGCCTGTACCGTGCCTTCCCGTGGGCCAAGTACATGCTCCACGGCCACGTGTATGTGCCAGGAGCGTGCTACACAGATCGCTGTTATCCGTGCGGGGATTTACGGGAGGTCGATGAAATCCTGCGGTGTGTGAACGGGACTACGCAGTCCTTTGCTCTGAACCTGCGGGGGCATGGGTTCATCGCTGTATCAGAGGGTCTGGATTTCATCAAGGGGCTCAGCTATGTGGCTCGCCCCGCCCCCGAGATTCAAAGCGAGGTGTAACATGGGCCCGAACGGCCACAACATTGCCTCGCAAGCCTACGATGGCTCCCTGAACTCGCAATCGTCACCACCCCCGTTGATGACGTTGTCTCGGAATTTCATCTACGGGCTTATTTTCGGGTTCGCTGCATCTTTGGTTCTGGCGGTCATTTTCGGTATGGCGTTTTTCAACGACATGCAATTCAGAGATAGGGCTGAACAGGCCCTCCAACTCTGTGCTGAACGGGCTGAAGCAGCCGAAAATGTTGCTTACACGGAAGCTTCCGACCTGAGAGGAAAAGCATATATCCTCGAAGAAGCCAAAGAGGATTGTCACCAGGAACTCGACAACTGCTATGCGTCACAGGCCCGTTTCCTCGACGCCTTGGTTTCCGAGCCAGGAGGTTCGAGTTTGTTGGGGCAGTACCGTTTCCAGGTTGAAGGAGATCTCCAAGAGTGTCAGAGGATGCTGTCACGTTATCAAGACGAGAATGACCACGAAGACCCCTGTCAGTCCGAACTGAATGAGTGCCAGTGGTACTTGCAGGACTCCGTGCCCATCAAGATGTGCCTCGATACGGTGGACTCCATGAGCAAGGCTCTGGATGAGTGCCTTGCTGGGCAAACTCCAGGGGTGCCGTGATGGAGGACCGAGCCCGTCTTCTTCCCCCCAGGACCTACCCCACGCTCAGGCTCTACGAGGTCACAAAGGACTTCACATGTTCCCACGGAGTTACGTACAAAGCGGGCTGTGTGGCGGCCGATTTCGACGGCAGGGATTGCTTCGAGGTCGAGCAGACCTCTGACTGGAACGGACCAGGGCGTGGTTGTGCTCTTCCTGTTTTCGACAACGGCAAGATTGCGGAACTCGAAGCGGCAGGGGCCATCCGACAAGTCCATATCGCTCTGTTACCCGGGCCGTTCCATGCCTACTGAGAAGAGGTGTTTGAATGATTCTCTGTGATGGTTGCAATGTTTCGGGGCCTTGGGAGCACCGTTGCCACGGGGATACCCCACACGTCCATGGAGTGGCTGTTCCTGGCCGGTGTGGATGCCAACTCTGTCATCCCGACGCAGAATCCCTCGCGGCTTTCAGGGCGGATCTGGAAAAAAGAGCGAATAACCTGGAGTGGGCAGACACCAAGAACGAAGAGGATGGGCCGGATGAAGAGTGGTTGAAAGATGTTTTAGCTGAGGACGAGGACCCTGAGCCTCTTTCAAACCGGATGATTGACGATCATCTGCCTCGTCCCGAAGTCAAGATGAACATGCGTAGGTTCAAGGTAGGAAACCCTGTATTGGTTCATGGTTCAGTGGTATCAGGGTACTGGGACCATTCTCCCAACGGCAAGACCCTTTTGCCTATACGCTCTCTGTCTGAGACCCCCTACAACCCTCCGAAGCAAGGTGTAGTCATAGGGCTCTCCCGAGTGCAGACCGGAGAACGCATCCCGGGTTGTAACAGTCGTGGGTTCGAAGACCTTTACGACGACTACGAACCGCCGGTTCTGGCGGTCGACAAGTCCTATCACGTTTGGCTTGTCCGGTTCTCGATGACGGGCAAGGTCGTGAAGGTCCTGAATCGGGATATCGAACCCGGGAATTCTAATTTCAAGTTGCCTCTTACCACGAATTCTGGTACGAGTCAGTGGGATGAGCGGGCCAAAGCCGAGTTGCGGGAGGAAATGGCAAAGGTGCCGCGAGATGCTAAGGGCCGGTGGTTGAAGAAGGGAGCCTAGAGATTGAACTTTTTCGACATCAAGGGCGCGTCGATGAGCGGTATCGGGACGTGCCTAGTCGACACCAAGCACAAGGTAGTGCTCGACATTGGCTACTGCTCTGCAGAGTCTGTAAAGTACCGAGACGTGCTCATAACGCACGCCCACGTTGATCACCTTGCAGGGGCCGTATCTCATGCTGCGACTCGGGATCTGCGTCAGCTAACTCCTTCCAGGTTCATCTGTTCGCCTGAAGTGGGGGAGCCCCTTCAGAAGTTGCTCTCCTTGTGGAACGGGTTGCAGGGAGCCTTTGCCTTTGAGGTTGTTTACCTGACTCCTGGCTCCTCTGTTTCTTTGACTCCGACTTTGTTCGTGAGGGCTTTCCCGACGTTCCACAGGCTCCCGAGTCAGGGTTACATTCTCTACGAGACCCGAAAGAAACTGAAGCCTGAGTTTGTAGGGAGGCAGGGAACGGAACTCGGGGCTCTGCGTAAACAGGGTGTCGTGCTGGAAGACGTGATTGAGACTCCGGTACTGGCTTACACGGGGGACACGCTCCCTGAAGCCCTGGCCCACCCCGAAGTTCAAAAGGCGGAAGTGCTGATCGCCGAATGCACGTTCTTGGGGCCTAGTGTGTCTGTGGAAGAGGCTCGACGCAGGGGGCATACTCACCTCGACGAGCTTCGTCCGTACGTGAAGGGGCGAACCTACGAGAACCTGTACCTGTTCCATTTCTCTGACAGATACACAGAGGAGTATATCTGGGAGACTATCAACGCAGGACACGAAGAGGACGAACGATCCCCTGCTTCCAGCCTGACAAGCTCAGACGGCCCTGTCGATTGGAACCGCGGGAAGTTCTGGGGTGGTTGAGGCTAGAAAAGGAGGATCTCGATGTCCAGTAAGCCCTACGAAGATCTCAGTTGCACCGCAGGGGCTCTTCCAGAATGCGGAGGGGTCCCTTGCCTCCAGCACCGCCAAGGCTGTACCGGAGCGGATAACGCCTGGAACTGTGTCCACAACATTGGCGTTTGCCTCGAAGCCGTCCGCAGGGACCGCAAGCTGGCAGAAGCTGTGAAGCAATACATTCGCGCAAAAGAAATCTACGGCAAGGACCCTGGGGGTTTAGGCAAGGCTTTTCAGAAATTGCTTGAAGTCTCTTGGGAACTCGACCAGAACCTGGATATCTAGATGAACTTCAAAATCCAGGTTACCGATCGTTGTAATATGAAATGTCCTCACTGTTGTTACCGTTGTGATACGACCGGAGGGGACTTGAGCGAAGCGGACTGGTTTTCCGCTATTGCTTTGGTTAAACAGCTCCCCTTGAATTGGGTTCTGATCATTTCCGGCGGAGAGCCCACTATCCACCCTCGTATTGTCCCGTGGGTTGAACAGCTAACCTCCGAGATGGGCCAACGAGTTGTGTTGCTACCTACCAACGGGAAAAAGACAGCAGTTGCACGTGAGATCCGTGATTTGGCCCTCCAGGGGGACCATAACCTACAACTCATTCTCAGTCTGGATTCCTACCACGAACCCATCAATCCAGAAACTGTGCGGTTGTGGGAAACGAACAATCGGCATCTGAGTATCGGGAGAGTTGACACTCCGGAACCCTTAGGTAGAGCACTCGACAATGGACTGTCGGATCCAGGCCATAAGCCCTCCTGTATTTCACCCTACTGTGTATTAGGGGTTGACGGTACCGTGTGGGCTTGCGGATGTAAGATGGCCTCGCTGGGACACATCAGTAGGGTTAGTGCTGAGGTGGTGATTCAGTCGACAGATATGACCTGCAAAGCGTTGGTGGCAACGTGAAAATCATTCCCTGGGAAACGGTAAGAGGTCGACTCGGGAGAGTGCCTGACATCGAGATTGCTGGTCAGCTAGGGGTTTCTCGTAGCTTGGTTTGTGAATATCGGCTTGGTGAAGGGATTTCAGCTTACCAGCTCAAGGTAGATTGGAACGAGGAACCCCGACTGGGCAAGGTCATTGACAGGGAACTTGCCGAATGGCACGGAGTCCAGGTCAATGACGTGTACAAGGCCAGGAAGAGGCGTGGGATCCCCGCCTGCCGAAACAGAGCTATTTCCTGATTCGATTCTGGTTTCATTCCCTGTTCCATTGGTGCATACGGGGGATCGTAAGAACCTGAAAGCTACAGACCGTGGACACCGATTTCCCCCGCTACTACCGGCAGAACCGGTCTAAGGCACAGTCAGATATGATGGGCTGATTTCGGACTAGAGAAGACGGATCACGTACGTCAGCGGGAACGCCGTAGTGTTCGTGAACGTGACGGTCGTGAACGTAGCGTTCTGGACTGCGTCGAAGGTGCCGGTGGCGTCAACCCAGGTAACGCCGACTTGTTTCAATGCATAGACCACGGGCGGGTAGCCCCAGTTGTGCGTTAGGGTCGTCGAAGCCCCCGCCGCCAGAACGGCGGTATCTTCTAGAGCCAAAACGCCCGCATCACGGAATTTGCGGATGGTGCCGACACGCGCCGAACGTAGAACCTCAGAAGTGTCGGGGAGATAGACAGTAGCTCCCGTCTGGAGATAGCGGGCTTCCCCCGGGCGCCCTTCAGCCTGGGCTTCTCGGATAGCGTAGAGGTCAGCAAGGAAAACGGTTCCGGCCGAGATGTTTGTTACTTTCATGGCAAAGACTCCTTCCGATGTCTACTAAGGGAACTCTATAGGGTCAAAATTGAAAGGCAGTTAAACCCTACGAAGGTGCCAGTCGACGGTACGACGGAGCCCCTCTGGGAACAACACCTTCGCGGAATAGCCTAGGTCTTGTTGGGCCTCTGTGATATCGGCCAAGCTGTGTTTAATATCTCCCGATCGGGAGGGCTTCAGAACAGGTTCCAAATTCGTCCCTAGGATGAAATTTAGCTGTGTTACAAGTTCCAGCAGAGAGGTTCTTTGCCCACAAGCGACATTGTAAACGTTCCCGGGTGCTGCGGGGGATTCCATTGCTTTCAGGTTTGCTTCTACGACGTTGTCAATGAAACAGAAATCCCGGGACTGCGTTCCGTCTCCGTAGATTACGGGACGCTCTCCTTTGGACATCAATCGGATGAACTTAGGGATAACGGCGGCATATTCACTGTCGGGACGTTGTCTGGGCCCGAACACGTTGAAGTACCGGAGGGCTACGCACTCCATCCCGAACACCTTTGACCACACACGGCAGAGGTCTTCACCAAATGCTTTGAACACCCCATAAGGAGATACAGGATTGGCGGGCATTGTTTCTACCTTGGGGAGAGTTTCTGTTTCGCCGTAAGCAGAGGAAGACGCTGCATAGACGATTCTTCTGACGCCAAGCTCTCGGGCTGTCTCGAACACGGTCATTGAGCCCACTACGTTAGCATCGAAGGAAGCCCAGGGGTCCTCGACGGAGCGGACGACAGAGGGAAGAGCCGCTTGATGAAGCACGTAGTCTGCACCGTGCATAGCGGATCGGACCAGTTTCTTGTCCTGAATGTTACCTACATGGATGGGGATACCCAACCCGTCCAGATTCTCAGACAAGCCCGTCGAGAAGTTGTCCAGGATACGGACCTCATCCCCTCTGGCGACAAGCGCATGTGCCAGATTGCTCCCGATGAACCCCGCCCCGCCCGTTATCAGAACACGCATTTTGCTCTCCTTGATAGACTTGCAACCAAGCATTGTTCATCTGCTCTCTGAAGTCCCCGCGATCCCAAGCCCCCCGACCCCCGTCAACCGTTGCTGCCCGCCATTTGTTCCAAGGGACGACCAGTCCAACTTTGTTGGGGTTGTCAACAATCGCCCTGGGAACCCCGAGGCGAAGAGATACTTCTCGAAGCACAGCCTTTGACCACGTAGGGGTGATTTTGTACCTCGTCGGGATACGGGTTGCTAGTTCGATGACCCTGTAGTCGAAGAAAGGGCTGCGGTTTTCGAGCCCTTGGGAGGCCATCATCCGGTCGGCCATTCGTAGGAGGCACTGCATTGTCGTGTGCCATTCTACGCGAGCCATATCGGCAGGGAGGTCATTACCGGCCGTGAACCGTCGAACAAGGTCCAGAGCGTGCCAGTAACTCCGATGCTCAGGGCTTCTATCGAGAAGGTTCGCTAGAATACTCTCATCCGGTCCAGAATGAATAACTAGATCGACAAGGGCTTGGTAATTTCGAAGTTGGGGGTCCTGTCTCGCTTGGGAGAGCCACCACAAAATACGGTACCTGGAGTAGCCCCCGAAGAGTTCGTCCGACCCTTCGCCGGTTAGAACAACCTTGTAGCCCCGAGCCTTGATCTCACGAGCTAGGAACCACTGACACAAGGCGGTCCACGTCGCGGGGGTATCTAGGTGATAGGCGATCTGTTCGAGATCCCTTTGGGCTTCTGAGAGCCCGAAGGTTACGGGAACAACGACTGCCCCTTGAGCCGCCAACCTAGCGTCGGGCATCCAGTCCATTCCGTCGTCGGGGAAAGAGCAGCACAGGACCTCAGGGAACCGGGCAACAGCCTGAACAATAGCTGAATCCAGTCCCCCAGACACCAAAGCAGTCATCTGTACGTCAGCGGACGCACGAAGCAGAATAGCGTCCACGAGTACCGCCTCAGTTTCCGCAACAGCACGGTCCCAAGACATATCCTCATCCATTTCGGACGGGAGAGCCCACCACGTTTTCGGTTGGGGGTTCTGAAGGTCGTCGGGGTTGTTGAGGAGGATGTACTGACCCGGGCCTAACCTGGAGACCCCTTGAAAAGGGGTCCTGTCGAGGCAGTCGAACTCCAATACGTCGAGTTCGAGGCAGGCTTCGGGCATAGGAATCAGGGGGATGGAAAGAGCTTTGATCTCCGATGAGAAGAACAGGGCTCCCTCGTGGACTGCGTAGAACAGGGGCTTCTCGCCAGCTCGATCTCTCGCCAGAAATATCTGATTCGTCTTGGGATCAACCAGGGCGAAAGCGAACATCCCGTTGAAGTGGGAGAGCATATCGGGGCCCCAACGACGCCAAGCTCGGGCGACGACCTCCGTATCGCAGTTCGTTTCCCACGGAGTGCCATCTGAGAGTTCCGACCGAAGATCCCGCCAATTGTAGATCTCCCCGCAGAAGGTCAGGGTCACGTCCTGAAAGTAGCCCGGCACCGGAACGGCGTCATTCCCTACGATAGAGAGTCGGGTACAACCGAAGTTGACGTACCCCCAAGAAAGAGATACAGCACGAGTACCTCTACTGTCGGGCCCTCGATGAGCGAGAATCCCGATACGAGGCTCTTGCGACGCTCTCAGACTGATGTTACCTACGATTCCGCACATAAGCTAGCTCCTACAGGCTCGTAATTCCTGCACCCAAGTGAGTACAGTTAGCGCAGTCTTTGAATCGTATAGGATCGACTTCATCGGAAAGGATTTGACGGCGCAATTCGCGGTAAGGTTCCCCTCGCCATACGTCATCAGTCAAGATATGCCCGAGATTGGTATGGTGGCTGTGACAACACGGGTGTGCATAACCGTCAGTTCCGATATCTATCTGCCGCCAAGGAAGGGGGCAGAATGACCTTCTAGGTTGAGTAATTTTGGGTTCAGGCACATACTTAGGTTTCCGGTTCGTTGCTTTGTCATGAATCTTGAGGTTGGGGAACAGCTCCTGAGCTTTATCTATATTCTCGCATAATCTAGGATCTGTCCTAAGAAGCCCCCTCCCACTTGCAGCAGAGCTTTTGAGGTTGTCCCCGAAGAGTACCGATAGATAGTCCGCCCCAGACTCCGAACACAACTGAGCCATAGGTATGATTTGGTCTAAGTTGTCCTCGAATACCGTTAGGTTTACCCCCACGGTTCTTCGAAATTTCTTATTAGCGCAGGCAAATTTGAAATTCCGAAGCACTGACTCCCACTTGAGACCAACCCTAATTCTCTCGTAAACTGCTTTTTCTGCGGCATCAATTGAGAAGGTCAGGTACCCCGGTTGTAAGAGTAGCGCCGGGTGCCTATCCAAAAGGGATCCATTTGTCGTTACGTTCAAAGTCAAATTGGCATATCGCCTGTCTGGGCGATTTCTAGCAAGCGCAACAGCATCCACCATCTTGTCAAAATCCGGGTGAAGCAACGGCTCCCCGAATGAAATCAGTTCCACCCCGCTTAGTGTATGACCGTACCTTTCTAGGCTGCTCTCGACGACTTCAGTAGCCAGTTCAGGTCTGTTACGGTCTCGTGCTTGAGATTCGCGCCGTTTAGCCTGCCAACACATCACGCACTTGGCATTACACTTGTCCCCGATATAGAAACATATGGAACGGGGTCCGTGTGAGAAAAACTCAGTATAGGTTTCCCCATTGGGGAGATCAGGTTGTCTTTCCGAAGCTACCCAGTCGGGGTACGAATAGAGTTCTGAGAAGCTAGCAAACCCCTTACCAGCTAAAGAAGGGGCTGTGAAAATGATACCCCGTTCTACGTCTAGTACCGCGTACTGCATATCTTGATTCTCTGGACCTACGAGAACGCGGAGTAGCGTGATAGGAATACCCTGCGGGGTCTGCTCCTCTTGAGGGACGCACAGAAACCCTAACTGCTTAAACAAGTCCTGAGCAAGAGACAATTTGTACGTACCGTGGGTATCCGCATAAGTATCCTGGATATAACGGATGATATGACGCAAACCCGCAAGGGATTTCAGATTTTCCCCGACAGGGAGGCTTTGAACAAGAGCTTTTAGGTCAATCATTTTGACCCTTTCTTGAAAACCCCTATGTTTGCAGAGAAATACCAAGCAGGGACAATAGGACAGCCCTTTAGGGCATTTAGGTTGTTGAACGCCCGCATAACCGTTCGTAGAACTTGTGTAGTTCCCGTATCTAGGTACATACCCTGCTGTGCGAATTTGGTTACCCAGTAGTCAAACGGCTGCTCGTTGACATGGAGGGTATTAGGAACTTCTCTGTAGGTCGGGGGGCATGCAGTTACGACGGCAATAGGGGCGGATATGCTTATCGTATGCACGACGGTATCCGCCCCTTCTGGGGCGACGTGCTCCAAAGTTTCAATGGACACTGCCAGATCAAACGGGTGCGGGGGGTTCCAAGGCTTGCTCAGGTCATGCACGAGAATTTTAGCTGCGACCTCCGGAGAGTGCCGCTGCACGAAAGGGATGGAATCAGCACTCACATCCAACCCAAGAACCTGTACCCCTTTGTGATGAAGGGCAGCTAGAGTTCCGCCCGTCCCAGACCCGAACTCGACAACGGAACTCGGTCGGAACATCCAATACAGGATATCCCCGAAGAGTCCGTTGGACCAACCGTGATCCAACTCACAGAACTTGAAGAACCTGGGACCATAGGTAGTGTCCCGGCTGAACGGCTTGATAGCGTCGAACTCGTGTTGATCCATCCTGTCCTCCGGTTTCAACCCCGATGGGCCCAAGCAGAGATTCCGCTATCCGCCTCAACCAACTGTACCGTTTCCAAGCCCGCCTCCTCCAACCACCCGCGTACTTCGTCGAGGTCGTGCCTGTAAGCAATAGGAGGATGATACCAGTCAAAGTTCTCTACGATGGAAGCCAACTCGTTGCCTCCATCATCCCAGAAGCATTTCAGGATATGCCAGTACACCCACCGCTGAAGGTCGATATCCCCTTCTCGGATACCCAACAGTGGGATGGGTTTGTCGAAATGAAGCGTAACTTTGGCGTTCCGGAGTTGCCGACCAAGTTCTGTTAGGGACTGACAGAACTCAAAGCACTGCTCCGGGTTCATCAGAGTCGTGTGTTCGCGGAGCCAATCGTCGGAGAACTCTCGAACGGGAGCTTTCTTTTTGTAGACGTAGAACAGAAAATCCCCTCCCATATTCAACTTTCCAGCCAAGCCTAGAAAAGAAGTTCGGGTGTCCGCAGTATGGTGAAGAACCCCATCTGCCAAGATGAGGTCGAAGGTGCCTGTAAGGGGTAAGTTTCGGATATCCCCCTGGACCAAGCGAACGTTTGGAACCTCTCCGTGGATATCCGTAAACATAGGGGATACGGAGGCTAGGTCTACTCCCCAAACCCGTGCATGAGGGGCTAGGCGTGCCATTTCCAAGGTTAGATTCCCCAAGCCACATCCGACATCGAGTAAGCGTTTCTTTGCGGAAAGAGCCTGCCGAAAGGACTCCTCACCAAATGGCAGAGACGACTTAAACCTATCATAGAACCAAAAGGTGCCCACTCTGGACCGTTCTTCGAAAACCTTACACGGGTCAATCTGCCACTTATAGGAGAACGAGCTGATTGTAGTCTGCACGGCACGTGAAAGAGTTTTAGGGGTCAAATCTACTGCCCCATAATTTACTGACCACAAGTGCCCGTTGGGGCAACTCACCCCCCCTTCACACAGAACAAGCGGCGTAGTACAGGTAGGGCACAACAACTCACCGTCTTCGAACCAAGGTTGCCTCATAGGGGGTCTCCTGCGACTTTGAGAAGGAAATCCGTCCAAGCACGTCCGTTCTCCATAACCCACGGATGAAGGAAAGACTCTCGAACAACTGAGGACAAGCGGTTCCGTAGGGTCAAGTCATCACGCAGTCGACAGAGACTTCCCCTGAGACTCTCTACTGTACGATCAATAACGAGACCGTTTACTTCAGGTACGACCATCTCCCCAATCTGCCCTGCTTGAGTAGTAATAACAGGTACGCCACAGAGACCAGCTTCAACAGGAGAACGAGGGCCTGCATCCTGCCCCGCTGCTGACATACAAACGTAGGCATCGAGAGACCGATAGAAGGAAGGCATCTGACCGTAGGGAATCCGACCTGCTTCATAGGTCAGGGCCCGTAGTGTAACTCCAGTAAGCCCTCGCGAAGCTTCCTCGATGAGTTGAATACCTTTCAAAGACTGACGATGTCCAGCAAAACCTATGACAAGCTCCCCCGAGGGACTCTTGCGCTGATTCTTTTCGGGGGCCCACATCTCGAAATCAAACGCGTGGTACAGTAATTGAATCCTAGGGTGATCATCTTTAGTAAGACGACTAAAAATGTCCTTGTTGTGCGCTACCATATATTTCCAATTTGCCAGGTGAGGCCAACCGGCTACACCAGTTTCCGTATTCTGTTGGGCAGACAAACCCTTACGTCTCCAGTAGGAGTAAGATGAAACCATGCTAATTGATTTAGGGTGCCCTGCATGATTTAGCCCATAGTATATAGTAGACAGAACAAGGTCAAAAGGTACAACCTGAGCTTTTGACACCCGGTTACCCTGCGCTAGGGTAATATCAAATCTCCCAGGGGCATTTAGCTCTATGTGCTTAGCTAGAGCCAAGCACTCCGCATGGCAAGCCCAATCCGGAACGTCATATATCAGGAGAAGCTTAATTGGGGTCATGTTTTCTCCACTTTCGTAAATACAGCATTGTGTGTTACCTTGAGTTCAGGGGGGAGGGATACGAACCAGAGTCTAGCTTCGTCTATTGGAGGATTGTGCCAAAAGTGAAGAGAGCCTCCTGGCTTCAGAGCGGATAGACAAATGAGGCACAACTCTCTAACCGCCCGACCGTAGAATTCTTTGGGGTATCGGAGTAGAATGCCATCCAAAGATTTCTGAAAATGGATGATGTCCATATCTTTGAATGGGAAGGGTTCTGCTTGGTCTCCCAGGAAACGATGAAAGCTCAACCGCATAATGTTGAGCCCCCAATAGTCCGCAAGCTTCTTGTAAGCGGATAGGAATCCCCGGTGTGCCTCTTGAACGGCATCAGTCAAATCCCTTGTCGGTGCGTCCTGCTCAATCCCGTAGACCTCGTTCCCAAACGTCCGTGCTACGAGAAGAAACCCTCCTGTACCAGGGCCTACGTCGAGAACCCTACAGCCCCCCGCCGTCAACTTTGGGAAAGCGCTACAGACGTATCGGTGTTCCCGCAGAATATTCTCTTGGAAATCCCGTGTAGCAGGGGGGAGTACAGGGGACAGAGTACAGCACAGGTTTTGAAAATCTGCCTCCTGACTTTGTAGGAGAAGTCGGTCGAGAACATTTCGTTCCATCAACCTCATTCTTGTAGCCCTCCCTGGATAGAACTATACCGCTGGTGTTACTATACTCAATTCAAATAACCGCACGAGGGGCTCGTTATCCAACGAGATCATGAAGAACCCCCGCTCTGTGCTTGTATGTGGCATGAGAGAATACCCAAGACTGGATTTTCAGCCTATCGTGCATAGTTCGAGCGTTTCTGACGAGAACCCGGTTCAACGCAGCCTCCAAACTTCCCGGGGTCCCCTGTGCGTACAGTTCCCCAAGCAACGGATTGTCCCGAACGACTTGGGCTTCTGGTGTGCTGTCGCCCAAAACTACGGGTAGCCCTAAAGCCAAGTAGTCGTAGAACTTGGAAGCACTGAGGATTTGTTTCCTATTGCTGTCTCCCGTCGCAGGGCAAAGTCCAAATGCTGCTTTAGAAACCTCTGTAGCCTGTGCAATAACGTTGATACCAGACCGAAGATCGACCGACGCAGGCATCAATGTTTGTGCTTGTTGGAGCTGAGTCAAATCGAACTGCCCTGGGCGAAGAAGGATTCGACGGTCTCCCCCAGTAGAAACCCACAAAGCATAAACGAGCATCGGACAGACCTTAGCTGCGAGAAGAACCTGATCCAAGTATACTTGGGGTAGTCTGCCCGCGTACAGCCCCCGAGGTTCCGTATCCCCAAGAACGGGAGGCTCTGAGAACACTGTGGCATGCTCACACAGAACGTGTCGGGCCTTCGGATAGCCGTTCTTACCGAGTGCCAGAATCCCAGGTGTCCCCCAAGCGAACGCGGTAATTCGCTGTGCCTGATCCCCGAGAATGTTCTCTGGAGCCGGCCCGTCCAACCAAGCAAAAATCCGTTTCCAAGGAAAAGACAGAAACCTAGAATCAACGGAAAATTTCAACCCTTGTACTTTGAACAGGAGAAGGGCATCGAACATCTCTGGATTTACGGTACTCAAAGCAACTATAGGGAGATGATACTCCCCAGTTTTGGGAGAGCTTGAGGACAGTATAGATACCTCATGTCCGAGTTTCTGAAGCCAGTAACACAATAGAAGGTAGTTTACCTCGCTCATATGAGTTGTTGACAGCCCGTGCAGATCATCTAACAGGTTCTTGCCCCCTCTTTTTCGGGCGTTTATAGAAGCTCCGGTATAGGCAAACAGAATCCTCATCTAGTCCCCAGTACGGAAATCGCAGTAAGCGGCGCCAGGATTGTTTTTCTTGAGTTGCCAGGGGTGAAGGATAGCTATAGCATAGAACCCTTCTTTCCCCTGCCCGTTCTGCCCCCTCCACCAATGCTCTTCTGCTTTTACCTGCTCTATATGCGCACAAATCTCAAGGTACCCCATAACTTCTCCCGTTTCCGGGTGCTTGTACACGGTCTGATGATCTGAGTGAACATCAAAGAGGCGCCACTTGTTCTCGTAAAAGACTTCTGCAACGGTATGCCCGCTAACCCCATCAGTATGGTAGACAGCGATCTGACGGGTTTTGAACCCATACAGTTTGCTAACACACCAGAGAAAAACTAGGGCCTGCTGATCACACCACCCATGCCCTAACTCAAGAATCTCTAAGGGATCCTTAGTTTTAGGGGGCGGATTTTGACTTGTTAGGTTGTTTCCCACCCAGCGCATAAGACGGATTAACTGATTTGTTATGTCTCCTACCCCTGTTGCGTTCTCCGCTTGTTCTAACCACCTTTTTTCTCTAGGGTCGGTCACTCTAGCCCCCGCATCAAGAAGTCCGCGTATCGGTCTGCCCAAGCTTCCCAAGACCATCGTTCGGAAATCTCTTGTCGATTAAGGGCCCCCATTGCACTTACTCGTTTAGGGTTCTTTTTCAGTTGGATAAGGGCCTCCACAATAGCGTCAAGATTTCGTTCTACTAAAACAATACCCGTGTCCCCCAAGTGATCAAGCTGAGAATCCCGCATCTCTCGATGGTTCCCTACGTCCGTCGTGATCAAGGCAAGCCCTGATGCCATCGCTTCCATAACCGAGTTGGAGGCTCCTTCGTAGAGGCTCACTGAAAGGGCTACGTTTGATTTTTGGTAAAAAGCAGGCATCTCACCGGGAGCCAGTCTCTTGGTGTTGTACTCTGCGTACTCAAGCGGAACCCGAGCCGCTTTACATGCGGGCTGAACTAAATCGTAAAACCCTTTCACGTCTACTCCGGACGCATTGACGTGTCGAGCGTTACCATTCCAACTTACAACCAGTTTCTTCTGCTGCGGAGTCGGAACCGGAAAACGGTTCATATTGATAGGATTTGTCAAGTAAATCATGTTAGGGCAGTGGGCCGACAATTCATCGTAGTTTTCTTTGGTATTTACGTGGAAGCCCATGAAATGATTAACTAACTCAAATTCTTTTGTTCCTGGTATTTCAGGTTTCTCTGGATAGAACCAGCGACTTCGAAGACTCCCGACCGCTTTGCTGCAATCTAGTTTTTTGTTTACGCCAGACCATCTTAGATATGGAGTGTAAATGATATCATAGTTGTTTTCGGGGGTGTCCGGCCAGGGGTCATTGTCTTCTACATACCAGAAATCGAAATCGAACCGGTCTTTAAGGCGCTCTGCCATGTCCCGAAGGTTTACATCAAAGGCCCAACCGTGAACATCGGCCAGAAGCAATACTCTGGGTTTAGTTCCCGGCAACAAAGGTTTTTTCGGTTGTTTCCTCTCTACTGTCGGAGAGAGTTGTCGGACTATCTCCTCGTGAACAGGAGACCCCGGGTGTAGTGTGATAAACCCCATTTTTCACCAGTCTATAAATCTCGTCTAATCAGAAAAGAGCTTTCCCCACTAAAACTTACAGGGAAACGTCCAGGTCCAACCCAATGGCGGCGATAACGCCAACAGGAATAAGTACCTGGGCCGCAAAAACAGTTCCCAGTACGTAGGACGTTGCTGCAACCAGAGGAGCAATCTCCGTTCTGGATATGATTCCGCCAATATTTGTGGCAGCGGTCAAGGCAGTGAAAGCACCGGTTCCGGTGTTGATCGTTCCGAAGGTGACGGTCAGACCCGCAGGGAACGTTACCGGATCAAGCACCTCGCTCTTGTTACGAACGACCCCTGTCGTAACCGTACAGGCATCGCTGGTCTTACCCAGGATGACCGTGTAGGTCTGGGGCAGTACATAGGGAGCCAAGACAGAAGCCTGCAGGTCCCCGGTGAGGCGCTTAGCTCCTGCAATAGCCTTGCAAATAGTTCCGAATCCGCCGGTTGTGATAGGGTTCGTCATAGGGTCCTCCTACAGAATTCAGTTTCGGAAATCGACGTACAGGATCACGCCGGTCTCTACTAGAGACCGGTCTATAGGGTGTTTATTGAGGTCGGGCCTCCCTGACGTTTTCCCTTCCATTTTGGGGAAAGGTTTGGTAGAAGGGTTGGAGCGTAGGGAGAAGCCGAATGGCCCGTGACAAGAAAAAGAAGCCGTTCCCCAGCCGGAAAATTGTTTCGGTCGAGGAACAGCTTCAGAAAGGGCCTGTTCTCCAGTCCTCTGGAGACTGGCGACTTGCAGAGTTCGGCAACCCCGAGAAATTGAACCTCTCGCCTGCCGACCGTTCCTCCGCTCCGAAGCTTTCGGAATACCGCTGCACGAATGCTTGGACGGTTTGCAACTCTCCGGCTCAGGACTGCCGGTTCAACGACACGGCACGCAAGATCGGAAACGTCCGCACCCTGTATCATGGAACTTCCCATACGAGCGTGACGCCTATCATCCAAGAGGGTTTGCGTCCCGGGCGTCGCACTTGCATGTTCGGCTCGGGGATCTATCTCGGAGGGCCATCCAAGGCTAGCGGTTACATGAGCGTGAGCAGCGGCAAACATTACATGGTTGAGGTGTTGGCGGCACTAGGCAAAATCAAAGAGGAACCCAAAGACGTTAAACACCGTCTCGACGAGCTTCTGGCTTCGGGCTATCACTCGGTGGCAGGTCTGGCCGGAAAGACAGTCGGGACTTTTGGGCCTCTTCAGCACACGGAATATATTGTCTATAGTCCGTCACAGGTCCTCCCTCGACGGGTTTTCGAGTACGAG
>Ga0172379_10004100_pt1 | contig 22048 bp, 49 predicted proteins | sample GrowelOW334metaG_FD_119756 | JGI IMG/M metagenome (GOLD analysis project Ga0172379, IMG submission 119756) | Groundwater microbial communities from an aquifer near a municipal landfill in Southern Ontario, Canada - Groundwater well OW334 metaG | ecosystem: Environmental > Aquatic > Deep... | reverse complement strand
TCGTTATCTCTCCACGGTGTAAAGATAAACGCTAGTATAGTGGTCTCCACCATCATAGGATAGATAGTACCTGTCAGTATCTTCCGCACATCTTCCATTTTCAAATCAGACGATGTACTCCCCTCGTCCAGAATGTCGTCAATGATCAAAAGACCGCTCGGATGTTTACCGATGATCTTACTCGCGTAACCAGCCCCCATAAAGCTAGGATTCAATCGCTTCCCATTCTTCTCCCGCCAGAGACCATACTCCATACTCGTGTCTTTTATCTCATATCCGCCAGCCGCCCAGCCCATCGCTTCATCGGGGACTAAAGACGGAAAGACCTGTTTCCAACCTGGGGAACTCAATATAATATCGGCTATCCTCTTGGTATTAGCTGTCGCCATATCATCACCGGACTGAATAAGAAAGTTACTGGTTGTCGGGTGATGTCCCAAGAAGAACGCCATAAAAGCTACCGTCATCGTGGTGCTTTTACCGCTCCCACGGAACGCTTCAATAGCTAAACGATTGTTCTTACCTTCAACCGAGAATATCCCTTCCACCCACTCGGTAGCATAAGAAGGCATCTGCTCCCCCATAATGAGTTCAAAGAACGCCTGAAATCCATCCGCAGTATAATGGGACGCTAAAACGGACAGCGACTTTTTATAAAGCGCGTCCTCTTGTTCTGGGGTCAGACCAGCAAGTATCTTGTCAAGCTCTTCATTTAGCATCTATACTTTTATTATATACTATCTAACCCACTCTACCTTCGTATGTGTCATCAGCCACCCCCAAGTACCCACCATCATCCTATCCGTCACCAGGAACGCAATAGCCCTCTGGCTGTCAGCAAACGATAAGCTCTGTATCCATTCCCACATTCGTATAATATCACCATTCAAGATACCCTCTCTCTACACACCTGATAGCACAATACACCCTTACTACATCCCAACACCTGAACACCTTGTATAGTATCAGCCACATACACATAGTATATCAGGATAAGTTACAGGGGCTTTTTATGACAGGATTGGAAAAATTTTATTTTGCTTTGCAATGAATACTTAGCTCGGAACATACCCTTCGCCACCTGAAACTCCATATAGTGTACACGGTATAACCCCTGCTAAACCCAACCCAATAATCCATCTTGTACCTATGCCCCCATAATATGTAGAAATGAAACCATCTGTTATATATAAACATAGCACCGCCTTTATTTTATTGTAAGGGGATAACTTTTATTTTGATATTTATTATATTCGCGCGCACCTATACCACAACCAAACCAACAATCAATCCAACGTACCCCGCCACTCCATCCATCCCCCTTTTGTTCCCTATTCCCTGCGCGTGCCTGCCTTGTCAGTTGTATTCGTTATATGTTGGTCGGAACTGGCGTATAAGCTGGCGTTCTATACGCCTGGCTTGCTTCATATCGTCTATATGGAATAGATCAAGCCGGAAGCCGCAACTGTCCGGCATGGCATTGGTTATAAACTGGCCTATGTTGCTTCCATTGATTATATGCTGGCGTAGTCTGATATCAATATCCTGGCTTATACCCACATATAAACATCCAAGGCAAGGATAGCAGGCAATTACATATATACCAGAATACCTGGCGTCATTCTGGCCAGCAAAGTATTCGCCTATCGTGGTTCTAACTGTTGGCTTCATAGCTTAATTGTACCTTATTCATTCCCCTTATTCTCCCTCTTGTACCTGATCGCCTCCGCTATTGCCCTGGCAAGGTCATCCGTTATCAAGCTTACGCCACTGCCAACAGCCTGAATTGGTGTATTATCCCGCTCAGACCTCAATAGCCCGGCCGCCTTACCCACAAATTCTGCTGCACGTGTGGAATATGCATTCTCCTCTAACGCAAGGTTGACTTGACTGGCGATTATTGTCTGCCAACCTCCCATTATGTTTTTAGTCGGACTCTTGCTAATGATAGCTTTACATGCAGCACGTTCCGCGGCCTCATAGCGTTCTTGTCTTAATCCTACAACGTCTCTAATTCCTAACGTCCCCCCATTGGGCGGTCCCTTGATGATCTTACGACCCGTCTCATATATCGCGCCGTTGGATAGTACATATTGCTTATCGGGGAATTCTACCTTGATTATATGATGGATACCGCGACTATCTATTATCTCCCGTTCTATTGCTTTCCCGTCCTCCCTGAGAACTAGGTGCAGTGGCTTGTCTATTGTATTATCGTCCATATATCTATTATAACCCTATAAATAGAACAACTAATTCTTATTTGTCAAGTGGTATATGTCACCAATATTTCATGACTTTTGTTACTTGTACCTGTTATTGATTATGGTTATTATTTATGTAGATAAAAGAACAGGAGACAACATCACACAAATAAACATAACGAACCGGAATAATTGAATAGACCAGAACTGAACATGGCTACGATCCCAAGTTTACACGGTATAGCCTAACAGGATGAGCAAAGTCTCAAGGAGACAGGTCTAATTCATACATAGATTGATTGATTGCATGATAGGGATAATTCACACCTCATGGGTTGCTTATACTGATAACCTAGATGATCGGTTCCTCTATTATCCTTATCATGGAGTTAATCAACCCTATAATCACCCAGCCGGAGGGTATCCGGCAGAAAGGTTTATACCATGTCTGACTATGAAGCATTATCTACCGAAGCCCGCGAGCTTGTATTATTCACCGAAAATCAAAGAAGTTTATACCCTCAATTCCTGGAAATAGTTCACTCCCTCCAGCGTAAAATCAAGGCCGGGAAATATGATCCCGCACTCGCGCCGAAGCTATGGAAATACTGGTATGATGCCGGAAGCAAGGAATATAAAAAAGAATTCGGTTATGCCTTTGATGTATCCGCAAGGAAAGAGGCCGCAGAGTATGAAGCCGCTTTTATATATGATGAGATTATGCTAGGCAATTACGATTGAAAGGAAAACCCAATGAAAATCACACTTAAGGACTTAGAAAAAATAGTATATCAATTAAATACCCTGATGGGGACTGCCACCGAACCTTATACCAAAGTACCTGGCGGATATATGCCTAACCCCGGGAATTACCATTTGGCCGAAGCATACGGCGGTATAAAATTGCACAAAATGAGTGATGTTGGCACGAGCATAACCGACGCGCTCAACACCGGATATACCACGAAAAAAGAACTATACCGGGCTATTCAGAATTTTATAGCTGGAATCGAAGCCACCAAATAACCCACACCCACGCGGAAGAGGATTATACCAGCTCGATACTGGCCGCGTGAATTACCTGTGTTATGGTAACACGGGATATATGAAAGGATTGAGAATGAATACTAACGATAAAAGATTATGGACCGATGGCAGGGATTTTTATTACCAATACATACGGCTTAATAAGCTGGAATCTGGATTACACCCGACCCAAGAGGGATTGGAAAGGCTATCCCGCAATATAGATATAAATATCGAATGGCTGCGGAAGTGCATAGATTTATTCTTATTCAACTAATACCAACCGGGCCGCGCATGGATACGCGGAGAAGGATTGATTATGAATACTTATCATGTAACTTTAGCGGCGGGTTTGGTTATGGAAATAGAGGCGGAAAACATTATCAAGGCCGCCCAGTGGATTGATAATTACTTTGAAACCAGTAAGGCCAACGAAATCAAAGACTTTGAGTTTGCATCCAGACATGAAATCGTAAAGGTTGAAAGGATCGTAAAATGACAGGTAACATTGTAATCTATGATGGCAATACCAAAACATCCAAGCTGAAAGAGGTAAAGGTAAAAAAGGTTATTGACTTCGCGCCAGGTATCCAGCTATTTATCCATCGCGAGGGAGATGACTATTGGCAGGTATCCGATGCCTTCAGTGGCTGTGCTGTAATCCATTATCAGGATAGGATCATTGACTGCCTGAGCAAGCTGGAAGAAATCCGCCAGAAGATCGTGGACTTATACCCTGAAAACCGGAAACGGGTTATGCAATTCCAAAAGGATATTCAGTATCCTGTAAATCAATTCCAGGAAGGTATAAAATGAGCATGAAAATAAAAATAACATCAATGCACTATCACCGTAACGGGGTATTCGGTACTGGCTTCTTTGTGGTGCAATTCCGCCACGCCAAATACAATATGATCGCTGTTGTATTCCCGAACCTGGGAGATATTGCCGTACTATCAGAAATCCCAACCGAACGCTGGCGCGGAGATCAATTCGAGGCGGCTATCCGAGCCTATATCGCGGAGCATGACCATGATAAAGAACCTTATCAGTAAGCTCCCCTATATCCTGCTGGTGCTAGTCGTAATAGTGGAATGGACGCTATTACCCATCGTGATTATTGTATGGCTGTGTTATGCAACACAAAGAAAGGAGTCGGAATGAACGCTATTGAATTATTTGCAAAGTATGCAGTACCCGCTGAAAGTGTAGATGATTTTGTCAACAAGTATTATAAATACGACCGTTTAGAAGGTAGAAATGGCGCGTGGTGTCCTGATTATGCTGACAGAATAAGGAAATCACACCGCGAGACTTTTGCCGAAGAAGGTATTGATTGGATTGGGCCATACGAAAGTATAACCGGACAAACGGTATCATTCCAAGGGGGCGGAAAATGAAATACCCAAAATCACAGATAGAGGACACCAAAGACACGTTGTTGTCCAGGATTCCCAATAAATCTACCATATATACTATATTGCGCCATAGGTCGCGATCAGGAATGACGCGCCATGTATCCGCAGTAGTTTTGGTTAAGGATGGATACCTGGTAAATTTATCGTATGGCGCGGCGATTATGACCGGGTATATTATGGACGCGGAAGGAGGCGCGATTGTGATTAGGGGAAGCTATGAGGACGCCGGGCCTGTCTTTGTCGCTAAATTATCAAAAGCTCTATATGGGAATACCGAAACGCTACGCCATGAGTGGTTATAATTAATTAACGAAAGGGCATAAAATGAGTAGTCACGTTAGAAATATCAACCTGTCCAAGATCGTTAAACGATGCCTTTATTCTCTGCGTCATTTTGCAAACAATAGCGACGACCTAGAATTTTTATGCTCCTACGTTATTGCTATAAATGCGCTAACGGAATGCAAAAGAATATTAGACAAAAGAATTATGGAGCAAGAAATAAGGAATTGAGATGACAACACTAAGAACGCTAAAATTATCCGCTTTGGAGTCCTGCAATTGGAGAGGACATACCATGTCACAATTTACCCGTGACCCGTTTTGGTCAAATGTATATCAATCATTCTGTAAAACCTGCGGCATGGGCGTGTATGTTGATGGACATCCCGCGCCAAATGGTATTGATATTCACGGCGAGGCCGTTGCTTTGAATTGTGGAGGCATAATGGAATATCTAACCTGTTATCGCTGTAAATGTTCCGATAAATTTGTAGTTAAAACTATATGGAGCGCGGAGCATTTTAGTCACAATGAGTGTATAGCCGCGTTATTAGGCAAAGTTCAGGAACTAAAATCAAAAATCGAAGCGCTGGAAAATCTAGTCAAACCCGCTTCACCTTCAGGCTGAGACTATCCATCCACTTCTCAAAAGCATCCCTGCCATACCGTTCAACCTGCTTCTCAACAAAACGATACCTAAAATCGGAGGAAATATTAGCATGACAAGACTCGCAAAGAAGGGCAATATTCATCGGAGTATCCAGCTCCGGCTTGCCCTTCATACGATGATACAGGGCATGATGGGCGTGCAGGATGATCTGCAATTCACCGCAACACTCACAGGCATAACCACGCTCACTAACCAACTGTTGCTTCAATTCAAGGAGACTCATTGACCATCCTCATTATGTTATATATATCCGCTTTTGCCGTATTCCTAATGCGGAACTCGGCTATCAATCCCTGGCTTACATTCGCAGGGGTATTCACGATCCTCATATTCACCCTGAAACGAAAGGATAAAAAATAAATGTTCCCATCCTGTAGCTTAATGGATACCGTCATTCAGGCCGCTGAAGTAGATGGCGCATGGTATATCATCTTCCAAAACAATATGTTCTGTGCTACCCGTGAAAGACCGGAAGGCTGTAATTATATCCGGGTCGAGCAGGGCTGTGCCTTCATCGAGTCCCATTGTGATAATGTGCATAATTCAACGCTGATATGGAGTAAATTACATTAGCAGTCTAACAGTAAACCCAATACATACTTATTCTTAGCCGGGAGTTCTGGATCGTTTATCAGGCTCTCGGCTTTTTCTGTTAATGCTTCCCATTTCTTTTTCCAGCTAGGTACTTCATCCTTAGTTCCACTTATCCAGGCTCTAATCACCGCAACGGGGGCAATCCTGCCATTATAATTATCCATCTCATCAATCGCCCGCTTCGCATATATCTCCCACTTATCGCCCGCCGCCAAACAGGCACGATATTGGTGGAATGATAATTCATAGATTCGCCTCGTAGGGGGAATACTACGAGAAACCCACTCCCTTGACCGTAATGTTTCAGTTGCAATACCCGTTTCTACAGATATTTTTGACCTGATAAAATGTTTCGGGAATATGTTTTTAAGCCCGTCAATCATCATAATACAGAGATCGCCTTTACGAAAAGCGTTCTCCGTATCCGTATGCGCTATTTGGATGAGTTCGTTGATTGGTTCGTCTGGCAGTTTGAGTTCGGGATATTTCCCTTGCATCGGTTCGTTACCCAACACTTATACTCCTCATAATCTGACTTTACACCAAGACAGGTAAACCACATATACCCATCGTGGAGTAACCACTTAGTCCACTTTGCTATCGTTCTGGGGTGTACAGAATGTCTTACTACCTCTAATGGCATTTCCAGGAGGGTAGATACCAGGTTAGCGTAGCACTCGTTTATATCAGAGTCCATCGTCAAGGATCTGGGATTTAAGCGACGATATGGCTATCTTCTGCTGGAGTATTTTATACTTTTGCAGTTCAACAAGTTCGGTCAGCCTTTCGACTTCCTTGCGTAGCCACACAATATCATTCTTTTGTTCTTCGTTCATACCAGCAGGGTAGCCGTCAAAAAAGCAAATCCAGCTGCCTGCCACTCAATACGGGCAGCGGCACCCACGGCTTTGAGACAAAAACATATCAAAGCTGCAATTATAAATATCTGTTTCATAACGATCCTTTACTTCGTAAGTTGTTCTAAAGGGACGGGAATACCGCCCAATGACTGTACCTGATGGGAAAGCCTTTTCGCCCAGCTTTCAAACTTTTCAGCGCGGATATTCGCTTCCCGCACCTGGTTCTCTAATTCGGCCTGACGACATTCTAATACGCCTATTCTGGCATTGATACTGTCTATCCGGTTCTGGTATTCCTTTTCCCTTGAGACGCTCCGATCTACCAACTCGGCATACTTCCCATTTTATACTTCCTTGGGTGCAGGTATTTTCCTGCGTTCTTTTATTTTATTACCGTTTCCGTTGGTGACAATCTTCTCAACACTACTGACCGCATGATCGAACTTCTTATCCACTTTGTCGTCATGTTTTGTGAGCTGATCCGCAATACCTTGAACAATTGTGGTGTTGGCATGGATTGCTAGGTTCACGGAGTCCAACGCTTCTGTAACTTTTCCCATCGCATCCGTAGTATTGCAGTTGGATTTTTCTAACCACGCTTGCCAAAACACGTCTCGCTCTTTTGTGAAGTTCTGCCAGTTGGTTTGCTGTCTGGAAAACCATCCCAATAAATACACAACAAGCCCAATAAATATAACTGCGAACAGACAGACAACAACTATCTGCTCCCACGCCGTTAGTGGGATTGTCTTTGAGATGGTTTCCGTTGTCGTCATTTTCTACGCATCCAGATTCGGCGGTTCTAACAGTTTTTCGTTATATACGATGGCTTCATCGATCGCGCTCTGCGCTTTGATGCCCGCCACGTTCTGCACCACAATCGAGCCAATTACAAGTAACCATACCGGCTGTAATGAACCGATCAAGAACAGAATATCGGCTGATGCTTTCGGGTCTAAATACTTACCCACAAAATAAGTGACCAGGGACACAACCACATCGGAAACTGCCAACCAGAACTTTCTGCTACGGAACAAACTAATTTCTACCATTTTATTTTCTCCTTGAATTAGATTAGACAACACCCTTACATAATAATTATACACTAATGGATTTTTGATTGCCTCCTTCCTCTATCAGCTTCATCCCTATTTTAGCCAGCAATTCTCTTGCTGACACAATACCCATATTCTTGATGCGCTTCACCAGCTTTTTAGCCTGCGCATCGATAAGGGCTTTGTCGTACTCTGACAATTTATTGTACGCGCTCAGGAAGCAAGCGTCTTGCTCTTCCACAGAAAGTGTTACAGTAACACTCATAATAACCTCCTAGTTGTCATAACTTATGCCGTCAATATATTCCATCCACTCAATAGCCTCTTCCGGCGAGCGGGCAATGTAATGCGGTGCCTGGTGCCTCTCAAAGAACGCGTGTTCTGCCGGTGTAAGTTTTCCACCTGGTGCTTTGATTTCCAACAGTACCCAGATATGCGATTTCGATTCCACCAACAGATCTGGAATACCCTTGCCATTATCGGCCAGATCCTCTAATTCGTATCCGGCTTTCCGCAAGGCTTCCACGATTTCAGACTGATTCACATCTCTACGTTTTGCTCGCATTGTTTTCCTGTCTATATGATAAGGTGATAAGTTTCATCCCTTTTCGCTTCCGCCTCATACTCGGCTTTTACCATGTCAAGGCAGAAATCGCAGTAGTATGACAATCTGTGCCAGGTCAGGTCGTCAACGTGAAACTCCTGGCCGCAATGGTCGCACTTGTCGTGTTCACGCGGTTCATCCGGCTGCATATCGCGTTCGGGTAAGTGGTAAAGGTCGCCGCTCATTCTGCCTCCGGTGCTGACGGTAATGGCATCCAATGGGTGACATCTTGCGCCGTCCAGCCAGCCCATCCTGCGGTTGGGTGTATTGGAGGAGACCAAAATGCCTCACCTACAATCGGTTGTTTCATGTCATTGTGGTAAACACATAAAACAAGACGACCATTTTCCGGCAATCTCTCGCTCACCGGTATCCACCTGCGCTCTGCTTCCAGCGTGTTAATGCGGGAGCGGAGTTCTGCAACTTCCTCACATTGCCAATGATTGCCAGTATCATCGTTGAACCTTCCGGTATCATCACCGCAAATATCGCAAACATAATATCCTTCCTCTGTGATACTCATTCTGCCTCCTTTTTCACTAAATGGTCAGCTAATTCACAGTTTGCCATTTTTGTTTTGAGGCATTGTATTTCTAATTGCTCTATCCGCTCCAACAGTTCCGCATTGACCCGTATCATCACATCACGGGCTTCACGCATGAACGCCAGCTCATCCTGCAATTCTGCCACTTTCTGCTTACGTGTGTAGGCGCTCATTTTCCCCTCGCTTCCATCGCTGCTTTATATTTGCCTAGTTCCCACGCATGAGTAGCCTCTTTTGAAAAGAATATCGAGAAATGGCAGTTTGTTTCATTCGCCCCGTGAATTCCGCAGTCATAACCCATGTTGAAACTATATTCTATTGACTTTGGGTGTGAGGCTTGTATAAATTGCTGTAATTCGTTTAGGCTCATTCGCCCCTCGCTTTGCTTTCTATATGATATTTATGCAGTAAATCCTTTTTTATAACCCATAAGCGTATCGTTCCTAAGCGGGCGACTTTATACATATCGTAATATTCCCATTTGGTGGAATTATTGTTTTTATGGGCACGGCGTTTTTGTATAATATGCCCACCAGTATCGACAACCAATATTCCAGCCATAAGAGGTATCAAGCCTATTATGTCGGGTTTGTATAGTTTTTCTGGTATGGCAAAGTACAATTTTTGAAACCGTACATCATCGTGATGATGTTTTTTATCTAAATCTTTTTGTACATCAGATTTACTAACCTTTATCTCAACCTCGGTTGCGTATCGTGTAATGCAATTAATGGCACATAAATCAGGCTCATATTGAAATATTCCACCACCAGCCATTATATTTGGCACTATAACATACCTGAATATACTAAAATAATTAGCTACCGCAACTTCTATCTCTCTTGCAGTTTCGTATCTCATATCCCCCTCGCTTTGCGGATTTCGCTTAACACCGCATGAACATCATCTTGGTCAACACGACACGTAAGACAGTTGACTATCTCATCCAGCACCTCATCCGGCAGGATGCGTGCTTCCAACTCGGCAATCTTGGATCGCAGGGCATCTTCGATGACGCGGGTGTTCCATAACGCGCGTAAATCATGCTCGCCTAATAAATCGCTAATGCAATGATGGTCATACCTCGTTCCACCACTAAACAAGTCGGGTTGTCCTGTCATCTCGCCGCCACAGAACGGGCAGGGTCGTAGTTCGCTCATTTCTCACCTTTCTTTACCTGATACCACGCTGTGCATTTCTCCAAAGCTGTGGCATTGATAATGGGACGCAAAGCACAGTCGAGAGCCTCTGTACTAATAGGGACGGCATAGACTGTTTCCTCTAACCTATCGCCATACTCTACCCACTCCTCATCCGTCAGCATATCCTCTAACTCATGGCAGAGATTTAAGTCCGTTGTCCATTGTTTCAGGTCAGTATAAAATCCGCCATCGTTATCCTTCCAACCCAACAATGCGCCATAACTCATATCCCATCCGCGTGACCATCCCAAACATTCAGCTATTTGCACGTTGCTTATCATTTCACACTCCTCGCTTTGCGGAGGGCGTCCACGGTAGATTTATACATAGTTGCCGATATAAGGTGGTTAGATTTTAGCAAATCATCTATTCTCAAATCACACGCTAGTATCGCCCAGCCCAGCGCCTCATCCGGCAGGATGCGAGATTGCAGGTCGGCAATGCGCTGGCGTGATTGCAGGAGTTCGGCGGCTAATTTTTGTGTCATAGTACCGCTTGATGATAAATATACCCACTCCCCGCTGGCATATTTTTCTAGTTCCTCGTTTGAGATTGCGATATTATCTGTTATCATCTCACACTCCTTTGTATCTTTCTTTCCGGTATAGCCGGTTGATAAACTTCGCGGACTGCTTGTATTCCTTCACATACGCGTCAGCCACGGCCTTGTTGATGATCCGCTGGCAGTCCAGGCAGCGGAATGGCGTATGGTTGGGTATCTCGATCTCACGGCCGCAGTCGTTGCAGGTCATAGCATCACCGGCTACCACCATTTGAACTCATTACACGTTCTGTGATACATACCAATATAATCAGAACATTTGAATACATATCCGTTAAAATATTGGCAATCGTGGCAACAAAGTTTGTTTTCCTTTTCCGCTATTTGCTCATCCCAGTTTTCAGGTTCTTTGAAAAAGGCATTATCCTCTTCCGTTCTGTCTATTTCTGACGTAAATTTTTTAGCCATTGTGTTCTCCTATAAAATCAACGGTGTTATGCGCATACAGCATTTCGGCAAGGTGCTGGTCACAAGAATATGTATCATTCTCATATGGGTTTGGATTTTCCGTGTCATGTATCTCCCAATTGCACGGGTTTTCACATCGCTTTTCCGGCTCATTAATAAAATAGAAACAGCATATATTTGTTGTCATTTCAGATCCTCCGCTAATACCTGCTTGCCCGTCTTGATGTTGGTCACAGTTGCACCGATCAGCCAACCGTCAGCCACGCCACCGCGAATGTCTATCTTGCGAAAGAACGCGCCAGAAAATAACCCGTTGGGATCGTTGTCTATCCGGTAATTGGCATCCCTGGTTATTTCCTGAATGGCGTGATATGCCGGCTTCTCCGCAAAGTCGTGATAGGTCAATCCCAGGCTTTGCCTGCGCTTGCTATCCTGCTGGCGCGCTTTTTTGCAGAACATACAATACTTCTCCTGTTTGCTGAACGCGCCGAATTTCAGCCCGCATTGTGAACAGGTGCTCATGCGCTCGTAGGTGTACTGGCTCCGGGTGGATTTGTGATACCGTCCCTGGATCGCCTTATTCTTGGCAACATCGTGAACCTTGGCACAGGTCGGACAGCGCCTGGCTATCCTGGTGATGCAAATGACCGGCTTTCCACAGTCTACGCAGATGATGGTGGTCATGCGGTCAACTCCGCAATATCCGCATCCGTAAAATTGTCCACGGACTTGTAACCTTTGGCGATCATCATTACTTTGGCTATGCGGTCAAAGTTTTTCATAAACCGCTCATACAGTTCTAATTCAGTCATGTTTCATCCCTTCTGCAAGCCGCTTTATCATATTGTTGGCTTCACCTAATTGATACTTCTCCGCAACCGTCCTAACCGATGGGAGCATCCGGCTCTCTTGTGTGTTCGATAACACAGCCGCATCATACGCTTGGAGAAAACGTGCCCTGTCGGCGATAGCGTTCTCAGACATACATAAGTTCTGCCAGCCCATTTGCCGTACAATATACTCAATTAGCGTATGGCTGAACTTTGGCTCTTTGTAATAGCCCGTATCCTCAAATTGTTGTAACACTTCTCCCCACGCCTCAATAGCGGATGGAGTATTGCCTTTTGCCATTGATATATCCAATGCAGCCCTACGCCATTGGCCGGCATCGGGGAAAAAACCGTTACTATTTACCATAGCAGATTTCATCCCAGCCTCAAGCGCATCAACAGGTATATCCTCTAATAGCATGTAATAGACTTTAGACGCGCCCTCTTTCGGCACATAATTAGAATAAGCCAGCGACATAACACCCATTAACCGGATAACTTCAGATAGTGTTGCCATTTTCAGCCTCCAAAGCCTCTTCATATTCCCTACTAAATATATCCTTAGCTATTGCATCTTTTTTATTTACTTTTCCCTTAGCACCGCGCCCCTCAACCGCCCATCTGTCAAGAATTGACCGAATGTATTTCCACCGCCTGACATTAGCCTTTACTGCTTCCAGGATAGCATCAACTATCCACACCGGCCCAAATTCCTGTTCTGCTGTTATCAACTCCTGAGAGATCATGGGGGTTAGTAATCCGATGTTATTTTCATAAACAGAGAACACACTCTGCGTTCCAGCGGCGGCTGGTGTGGTGTGTGATTGTGTGGTTGTGTGACTAGATGAAGGGTGCAAATTTTCCCGTTGCTCTGAAAAAGTCTGACCCGAACTCTGACCCGAACTCTGACCCAGAGTCTCGGTATTTCCGCATTCGGAAATATCCCAACTCTGCTCCATTTTATTGATAACAATTCCATCATAGGTTTTAGGATTAGTCCAATTATGAACTATGATTCTCTGACCATATTGTTGCTTTTCACAAGTGATATATTTTCCGTCAATCAGGTGTTTGCGGTGTTCTCTTATCAACCCAATCGGCTTTTTTAGATCGGTTGAGGCGTACTCATCTTTCCACTCTTTTATTGTTCCGCTGTCCCAATCAGCTTGGTCAAGAATGTAGAAGTATAAATACCACGCCTGCCCCAACTTCTCTATATGCTTTGGTTCTAGTATGCCTCGTTTTATTTTTATCCACGTTCTGCGCATTTAGCCTCCTGATAACAAAGCCCCGTTCACAATCCGCTTTCCTTGCTGTGTCGAGCAGTTAGGGATGGATGTGTGAACGGGGGTTCGTTTGCAAGAAAATATCCCTGTAACCACTCGACACTCATATTGTATCATGGTTTTCAGTCCCTTGCGCCCATATTTGCTATCAAAGTCTATCATTTACTATCAAAACCTATCAGGATGCTCATTTTGAGAACCACCATTTATCGAGCCACTTCTGGACGCTGAATGGATTATACAGCTCAACCAAGATGTCGCCAATCTCATCATACGCCTGGAGTATGTCTTTGATCTCTCCGTTTATATCAAACACAGAACCAACTAGGTTGACATTACAATCCCTTATGCTTCGCAATCCAGCAAACCGATCCGCCTTTGGCTGTAATTCCGCAAGTTGGGACTTGAGGGCATCGCGTTCTTTTTGTACCGCCCTGATACACGTCTCCCAACTCCAATGCGCTGTTTCCATTTCACAACCGCAATCTTTACATTTCATGTCATATCTCCTTTTGTACATATCAGTATATAGAGTAATTACTTAATTACAAGCAGCAAATCATACCGATTTAGATATTGATGCCACTTGGACGGTTTACTGCTTGGAGGCCAGGGTATCCTTATTCTGCTGTCTAATCCTAATGGAGCTTTACGGGACGGTATGATAAATACGGCGTAACCAAATTCCATTGTGTCGTCTTTTATCATTACAAAAAAGTAATCGCAATCCGCACCTTGTTTGATATGAGCCATTTGATATGTTGGTTTCACATAACGCTGTGACGGGCAGTTCTGGATGTTATATTCGGAGTGCTTAACGTCAATTTTTATTTCTGTATCCGTCAATATATCGTATGGACAACCAAACGGCATCCGTTCATTCGCTATACCTTTACTCAATAATATCTGATGTGCCAACTCTTCTGTTTTGTCCCCTAGCCCGTTGTTTTTATGGTGTATTTCACCACACATCTTAGTTAGTGCGGTTATCATGCCTGGTAATTTTTTTATCTCCTCGGATGTCATTACGGTCATATCAACGCCTTTAGCCCATTCCCTCGTAAGTTTATATCTAAAATCCCTTCCTGTATTTCCTATTATCTGCCTGACGCGTTCTCTCGACAAATTATAGATCGTAGCAATCTGTTGCAATGTTGCGCCCGTGTTTCTGTAAGCTACCATATCGTCTTTGCGTTCTTGGTTTATCATATTTCTCCTTTAGTTATATTATACCTTCGTGTTTTCAATTTTGTCAAGTAGCAATATTGGTACTTGTAATTATAAATTATCGTGTTATACTATGTGTAATAACATACATAAACGAAAGGAGCTATATGAACAGAGACAAGCTATTACAGGTCAGGTTCACCGCAGATGAGTACGTCAAGCTGTGCATTGAGGCTGGTTTAGCTGGATTGTCTGTAAGTGAGTATGTAAGACAGGCTATCGTCCAGGTAAAACACAACTTGAGACGCCAAACGCTGGCAGGCAGGATCAAACACCTATTCGGAGGATAATATGCGCAAGCAATTTATGAATCCAATAATCACCATAGGGCGTGACGACAGAGGTAATGAACACCGATTGATGCAAGAGCCGGACGGGAAAATCAAAGACCTGTACAATGAAATCCTGTACAAAAAAGGTGAGCCCATCCACGCCTATTATTCAAGGTTGTTCAATGAGGTGGCAAATGGGTGAAAACAAGTGTAAAGAATGTTTACATTTTGAAGCCGTTGATACATGTTGGAGATGGCGAGATTGTTATGGTGATGACTTCAAATCTTACGCAGAAGATGTAATGAATATTTTGCGCCTACGCAATATTGAACTGCAAGCCAGTATTAAGGAGCTGGAAGCAGAGCGCAGATGGATACCAGTAAGTGAGAGATTGCCGGGGGATGACGAACAAGTGTACGGTTACTGCGTAGACAACGAGTACGAACCTTATTCCCTTGGAACTTTTTATGTGAATAGAGAAGGCAACAGCGTATTGGACGATGGCGAATACCAGAACCACATCACCCATTGGATGCCATTGCCAGAACCGCCGGAGGCAAATAATGTGCGAGCATAATGTCCTGATTATCTGCGAAGAGGTTGAGGAACATGGGCCAGTCTGCGAATATCGTGGCGAGCCGGTGTTTGATTGCACGGTTGTGCAATTTTACAGATGTGCCAACCCGTATTGTCGGGCGCGCGTTGAAGGCTTACCCCCATTAGACGAGGATTATTCCCCGTATGACGAATAGGAGCAAGAATGAGTAACGAACATGCAATACAGAAGATCGAGTTTGGGCGTGAGCAGATTGACCTTATAAAATCTACCATCGCCAAAGGCTCAACCGATGACGAATTAAAGCTGTTCATCCAGCAGGCACAGAGAACCGGACTTGACCCATTTGCCCGCCAAATCTATGCCATCAAGCGTAAAGAGAAGAACCGCGATACGGGTAATTGGGATGAGAAAATGGTCATCCAGGTATCCATTGACGGCTTCCGGTTGATCGCTGAACGATCTGGTAAATATGCTGGTCAGTTAGGGCCATTCTGGTGCGATGAGAACGGCGATTGGAAAGAGGTCTGGTTCGGGAAAGAACCACCTGCCGCTGCTAAAGTTGGTGTGATGCGGTCTGACTTCAAAGAACCATTATGGGCTGTCGCTCGTTATGATGCTTATGCCCAGCGCAAGATGGACGGATCGCCTACCCTGATGTGGGATAAGATGGCAGATATTATGCTGGCAAAGTGCGCTGAAAGCCTTGCCCTGCGTAAAGCCTTCCCCCAGGAATTATCGGGATTGTACACCACAGAGGAAATGGGTCAGGCTGAACCGCCACAGATAATTGAAAAGCCAGATGTTATCGAAGGCGAGGTGGTACGGCCGGATGTTGAAAAGCGCAAAGCCGAACTGATGAAGGGATTGGGCTATCCTCCCGAAGAATTAGCGCAACAGCCTAACCGTGTTACCGAAACACAGGTCAAAGTAACCCGCCCGATGGATGCTGAAACTACCAGACGCATGGTTCATCTCAAAGGCGATAAATACAAAGGCGATACCGTCAATGAGAAGCAGGTCGGATTAGCTGCCTCCATGATGGAAGTGTGCTTTGCCGGTCAAGATAATGCCGATAAGATACGCCATTCCATCCTGCGCTATTTGTATGGTGTAGCAAGTATGAGTGAAGTTCCGCCGCATGATGTCAAAGCCTTGTTGGATTGGTTGAAACCCGCTAAAGACTCCGGTGGAAACTACACCCCTGATGCTATGGCGCAAAAGGAAATGACAATATTATGGACGGCTTCACAGATCGAGGCCGGTCAAGAGGAATTAGGAATATGACCATAACCCTAACCAACGGCAAAGTATTATCCGGCATCAAAGAGGTGGTGCGCAAGACAGACGGCACGGGCAGGGTATATCTGTCCTGCATCTACGCTGAAGCACAACCATCCACTAAGGTCTATCTCGTGGATATTGAACGGATAGTCGTATAATAAAGGTAGGAGCGTGGCTCCTCATTAACCGCCTTTGGGACTTCGGCCTGGGGGCGGTTCTTTTTATGCCATTTTGAATATAAGGCGATTACAGGATATTTAGGTCTCTGCGTAAGGGTCTGGGGGGTAAAACGCGAATTTGCTCAACAATTTTCAACCAAGGGGGATTGTAGCGTCTGTCATTGGCAGATACGGGGCGTATTATAGCCATAAATGTGGTTCGGATGCAAATAGCGCCCCGTACAGCCTCGTATCGCTAAAACGCCATTATTGTGATATATCCACATCCATGTATCAGTTTGGCTGATATTACCACTGATGCTGTTTTTCCCACTCGTTGTTGTAATCAATGCAAACATCCAGACAGTTAGCGTAGCATATCGGGTCTAAGTGGGTGTCATGCTTGATATACCATTCTCCCCTTTTACTTCTCATGTCATTATCTACAATACCAATCGGATCACCGCGCTCACGCATATAAATAATACACGGGAAGTGATACATTCCGGCTATCGCAACATCATCCAGAACAAGAGGACAATACCGACAATCTGTTTTTGTTATACCGCGTACCCTAATCCCATTATTGAAGTTATTTACCCTGTAATTTAATATGGGATATTTATTTAATATTTCCTTGCTAATCGCTCTTGGAAATACAAACCGCTTATTATATTGAGCAGATGGTATTATCCTTATATCTGATACCCCCAGCGAGTCCGCATATTCGATCACATCAACAACGGTATTGAAATTATCCTCATTCAATACCGCGCCAACGGTCGTATAAACTAATTTAGATATTTCTGCTATGTTATCAACAACGCGCGAAAACGAGTTCTTTACGCCCGACATCATGTCGCCAATAGAGGAGCAACACGCATCGAGGGAAATACTAAAATCGTTGACCCCATTTTGAATTAACTTATGATATACCTCAATATCGTTATAGCCGTTTGAGGATACCGCTATTCTTTCGCACCCATTGTCCCGCGATAAACAGACCGCATAATTCAGGTGTTTATAAAGAGTGGGCTCGCCGCCAGAGAAACGTATATTTTTAGTGTGATTATCGAAGAGTACGTTTAGATTATCTTTCAATAAACCTAATTCCATTGTCCCGTTAATATCATCCTGCAACCCGCGACAATACGGACACTTAAATTGACACGCGCCAGTGACGATTACTTCCGCTCTGGTTATAGGCGTGTTGATAGTGGCTGTTCTAGCCCTTTCGTCTGATAATGTGTAAAAGCCTATTTGATCTAACATGAACCTATTATAAGGGGATAAGTTTGGCTGATGCAGGTGGATAGGATTTGTAACCTACTCAAACAATAATCCCCTATAAGACAGTCATTGCGTCCAAAGGGGATTATGTTGGGTCTCGGCGCCCATTACGTCCGAGAAAGAATCGAGTCAGCTAACTGGCTAACCGCCGACATCCTCCATGCTCATGCCAGTGCATGTCGCTATCCGCGCGCAGAATTGCAAACGGGTTACGCGCAATAATTGCGGATACCCGTGAGTGACCTGATTATATTTCGTTCACATTCCCGTCATACATTAAACTCTTCTGGCGATTGGTCGCGTATCCATGCTATTACCGCCATTCCCGCAACTTTCAGCCAGGGGATAGCAACTCCTGCGTTTTTGAATTGGTCGTAATAGGTAATCAATTCAGAAAATATACGGTGTTCCTGTCCCATTGATACTCGCTTTTTCCAGGTAGTTCCCCAACGTTTTTCGTCATTCACTAACTGCTCTTTGAGTGCTTCTGTAAATTCTGGCAAATAATCCCATACTTTATCTTTCATTGTATATCATCCTTTCTATATCACATCCGCGAAGTATCTTACCTGTATCTTGTTCCAATAATACGAGAACTCGCCCCATACGCATCCGCGTGGAGTTGGGGACATATTCTTACTCACAGCATATCCGTGTCCTGGTTGGTCATATTCGTTCTTGTACCCTGGCGTTCTGATAAATGTAACCAATCCCTGTTCGATCTCATCCTTACCGCTTAGTTTTATGGTAGCCTGTTGCGTTATGTAACTGTTGTGGTTGTGACCATTCCATACCAGGTTGAAATCGTTTAGGTATGTTGCCTGCCTGTTCGTGGCTATCATCCCTTTTGTTACAGGGGCATCACCGCCAGCACCGTGATTATAGGCAATCTTGTAACTGTCCCGTGGTGTTTTCATGTGATTGTCGAATACAGACAACTTGATGTATCCACCATATCCACCGGCAACAGCAGGGCTTCCCATATCCCTCAGCTTGCAGATTATTCGCTGGATCATATCCGTACCGTTATGTCTTGATACGGAATACTCGTGATTGCCGTATCCTATCATAGCGATATTCTTTGAATATGGTTTCAAGAAATCTGCCACATCATCCAACACGCAGTCAAAGTAATCATTGTGCTTGTAAATATCTTTTAGCTCACGGTATGATGCTCGTGGGTCTTTCGGCCCTTGCATACAATCGAACAGATCGCCAGCGCACATAATAATGGCGTTGGTTTCCACCGCTTCGTCCAGGTGCTTCTTTAGTAACTTGCGGTCACACCACGGACTATCCAAGTGTATGTCTGATAAAAATAGTATTTTCTGTTTCCACCCTGCTGAAAAATCTGGCAAATCAATTCGTGTTACCGATTTAGGTTTCTGTATTATTTGCAATATATCCTCCGCATATCATTTATGCGTTCACTATAAGGCGATAAGTTATATTCGTTTCCAGTTCAAATCCAAATATGACTTCGCGCCAGGTAACTTAACGCTGTCAAATGAGAATTGCCAAATGTCCCAATCCTTACCTTTCGGTAATAACGGTTTCCATTTGCCATCAGGATATATCGCGTATTTGTCGCGCCATTCCTGCCACGATCCACAGTATATAAACGACTTTGCTATTGCCTCTAATCGGTTGTTCGTAATCTTGGCTTGATATGGACTGCCAACTATCCACAATGGATATTCAGCTATCCAATCCAACACCTGCGGAGCATTGTTTACGATGAACTCTGTCCGCGTGTAAAGGTACACCGGAATATTCAGCGCAACTTTGAACTTATCCAAAAGGAATTTAACACAAGCCGCCTGTTTCGTTCCATCAATCAGAGAAAACTCCCAGATATACTTTTGCTTTTTCTTGTTGTATTTCTGTTGCCAGCCTTTTTGAACTTCCATATCCACGGCGATCCAATCCAATCCGGCATCCTTGACCGCGTTGATACAGGTATCCGCCTGTCGTGACCAGCTTTCGAGCGGATTAGCCCACCAGTATCCGGCTGTTTTCATTCCAGCTACTTTTGCGCTGTCAATGTGCGATTGGAACTTATTGTCGAGAATTGAACCAGACCAGCCCCTGTCGCCATCTTGTCCGCGCCCGATCTTGGCGCAAACTCCCACTACTCCATTCTCTTTGAGTAACGCCCAATCATCTGCATCATTCCCCTGATACACGTCAATCCACAGTTCATAGCCTTGTGTCCCACTTGCTGGCGGAAGTGTCCCACATACCGGGCATGGCTGTTCATAACCGCAATGTTCACATTTCATTGTTTATCCTTTTTTCCAGACAATACAAATATTAACCATCCGACAAGCATAACAATATAGGAGAGTAAAAAGGGATAGTCTGGATTTATCCACACAGCAACACCAAAGATAAATATGCATAAACCTAATTTTTCGGTACCGCTCATATTGGCAACCTTTGTAGAATGTACATGAGCACCCTGCGTATCTCCGCTTCTGTCGGGACATCAGCCGGAATGACGGGCGGTTCATCGGGAGTAGTATCATCCGGTGGTATCACCTTCGTCCATTTCAACACATTCAATCTCTGCATCTCGGCATCATTGAACGCCTTGCCGTGCCACATTCCAATAGCGGGCATGTCCTGCATCATAAACACATCCCAGAATAATTGTGCATTGCCGATGCTGAACTTGTATCCAATTTCATCCTGAATGGGATATACCGGAATGAACCTGTTACCAATGCCATAGGCGATAAAATCATCTACACATTGTTGCCAGCTATAAACTAATCGCAGTCCATACTCGGTGTTCAAATTCCAAGCATCAATCAATTCAGGGCGCAAGTTTGCCGCTAGATTTACCCAATTCACCTCAATTCCGGCGGCTTTGAGTGTGTTACAGTACACACTTACCGCGTTGGTCGTGCGCTTATTGAACATATAATCAACGACCACCAGCACGCCCGCAAAGGATTCGCTGTGGATGAACGGCTTGATGCGTTCCATGACCAGTTTCATCTCGGTTACAGGTTCGCTTCCCAGCGGATCAATGTACAGCCATATCTTGACGCCATTAGAGGGCGCGTCACGGAAGAAATTATTGAGCCACTTATCGTCTTTGGTGAGCGCATCCTTGTAATTGACCATGCGGTTATTCCACACGCCCAATTTATTCTGCACCTTGCCAAATACGCGGATGGCCATCCAACTGCATCCCAGCACATTCTTTATTCTGGGCAGAGTTGCGATACTATCTACATTTTCAAGAGATGGATAGAATATTCCTTGCTTCTGCATAAGTTCTCCTTTACATGGCTGTGGTTCGTGAACACTCCGCTACATTTGTGCCGTCATACACGAATGTTACCACAAATACTTTGGCGGTTGTCGTTCCGGTTGCCAGCGTTCCTGTCACCTTAAAAGGAGATGAGAACGTGATCGTGTACGAACTCGTGCCTGATGTAGTTATTATAAGGTGATAAGTTTGCCCCGAAATTCCACCAGAGGGGGTGATAGCGCAGGATTGATCCGGCGTAAGTGTGAACGCTGACCCTAAATCCAGGTTCATAGTAATAGCCGCTGAAGGAGTTAATGCTACGGTCTTTGGCACGGATATTGTGCCTGTGTATGGTGCGGTAAGTGTAGCGACTGCGGAACTTGTCAGCGTCAAAACATTTGAGCCTGTCATCCGTAAATTACTGTCCGTAATCGTATTTGCATCAGACAGTTG
>Ga0172379_10004099_pt1 | contig 22051 bp, 22 predicted proteins | sample GrowelOW334metaG_FD_119756 | JGI IMG/M metagenome (GOLD analysis project Ga0172379, IMG submission 119756) | Groundwater microbial communities from an aquifer near a municipal landfill in Southern Ontario, Canada - Groundwater well OW334 metaG | ecosystem: Environmental > Aquatic > Deep... | reverse complement strand
CTTTTCGGATCGCCCGCGGTCGGCGCGTTGTCATCTGTATTGCCGTCTTTCCAGTTTCCATAGGCGACTTGGTCAATAATAGTATCGCCCCATTTTAAAACAATTAGGTCACCGGCGTTGTTTAAACTGCCTTTTGGTTTTTCAATCACAAAATACTTTTCCAAACTGCCGGTTAAAACAGTTTTTGCGCCGCTGCCGTCGTATAAAAACCAGTTGTCCAAATTTATATTCTCATTTCTTTTATTAAAAATTTCCACAAACTCCGCTTCTTCGTCCGCCGGATCCGGCACAAATTCGTTAATTACGACGTCGCCATAATTATAATTTGATTTTATCTGATTGGTAGAAGTTGCGGTTAAAACGGAATTATTAGCCGGCACGGTTGGATTTGAATTATCGTTTGTCGCTGATAAATTATCCGTAGACGTTTGCGTATTTGCTGAGGGGGCAGTTTGACTAACTTCACCACCGACAGTAATATAATCTTTTATTTTTTCAAAAGTTGCAGAACCCACCTCACCGATTCCTTTAACTTTTGTTATATCTTCTATTGTTTTAAAGGAACCGTTGGCGGTGCGGTAATCTATAATCCTTTGAGCATAAACAGCGCCAATTCCAGGAAGACTATCTAATTCTTTTATACTGGCGGTATTAATATTGATTAACTCTGTAGCGTTCGCGGCATTCGGATGTAAAATTTGTATAATTTGCGGACAAAAAAAGCCCATGAGGGCCAAAATCACGACAAGTAAAAATTTTTTCGACATTACTGCCATAAAAACTTTTCTTTTTTTTATTAATACCTTTATATTATAACTAAATTCTCAAAAAAAATAAATATAGATTGCGCCCATCATCGGCTTGATTTTTAATTTAAAATAAGTTAAACTGCAAAAAGCAAGACTAGTTAATCAGTTGATTGGTTAATTAGTTAACCGGCCGACAAGTTTTTCTATTTAGATTATTTTTAGAAGAAAGTTAGCTTCTACAAAAACTAACTAAGCAACTAATTAACTGATTAACTAACTTTATGTCCGGACATTCCAAATGGGCAACAACCAAACGGCAAAAAGCGGTCGTGGACGCCAAACGCAGTTCGGCTTTTACCAAAATCGCAAACGTTATCACGATTGCCGCGCGCAAAGGTGGCGATCCGGAAATGAATTTCTCATTGCGCATCGCGATTGACCGCGCGCGCGGCGTCAACATGCCGAAAGACAATATTGAACGGGCGATTAAGCGCGGCACGGGCGAACTCGGCGGCGCGGCGCTGGAAGAACTGACTTATGAAGGCTTCGGCCCCGCCAAAACCGGCTTTATCGTGGAAGTGGTAACGGATAATAAAAATCGCTCCGCGGCCGATATTCGCCATCTTTTCGCCAAAAACGGCGGTTCGCTCGGCGCGGGCGGTAGCGTGTCGTGGAATTTTGAGCGTAAAGGAGTAATTAGAATCATGGCCGAGGAATTAAAAAATAAAAACTCAAACCATGATGAGTTTGAGCTTGCTTTGATTGACGCCGGCGCGGATGATATACAAAAAGAGGCGGAAGGCTGGACGGTTTTTACCACTATTGAAAATTTAAACAAAGTGAAAATTTTTTTGGACGAAAAAAAAATCACCGCCGAATCGGCCGCCATTGAATACGTGCCGAAGGAAGAAAAAAAAGTAAGCGAGGAAGACAAAAACAAAATTGAAAAATTCATCGAAGAATTGGAAGACAACGAAGATGTCAGCAACTATTATACTGACGTTATAATTTAAATATATAATTTTTAATTTTATAATTTTTAGAGTTAGATTATTTAGAAATTAGAAATTAGAAATTAGAAATTAATGCCATTTCTAAAAAAACAAGCGCATAAATTGAGTCCGATCATCACGGTTAAAAATGATTCTAAAATAATCTTAGGCATTGATCCCGGTCTCGCCACGACGGGTTTCGGCGTTATTAATAACGACAAAAATAAACTGAGTTTAATAGCTTACGGCTGTATTTTAACCAAATGCGGTCTGCCTCACGCCGAGCGGCTGAAACAAATTAACGAGGAACTGAAAAAAATAATAGACCAATACAAACCAAACGCGATTGCCGTGGAACAATTGTTTTTTTATAACAACGCCAAAACGGCCTTCGCGGTGGGCGAAGCGCGCGGTGTAATTATCTTAACCGCCTGCCAAAATCATTTGCCGATTTTTGAATGTACGCCTTTGCAGGTAAAGCAAGCGGTCAGCGCTTACGGCAAAGCGGACAAATTGCAGGTGCAAAAAATGGTAAAATTGATCCTTAATTTAAAAGAAATTCCCAAGCCCGACGATGCGGCGGATGCGCTCGCCATCGCCATTTGCTGCGCTAATTCCATATAATATGAGTCATTGCGAGGAGGAATCCGTGACGACGAAGCAATCCCGTGTTTAACGCACCAATACCGGGATTGCCGCGCTTAATCCCGCAAGGTCGCGGGATTCGCTCGCAATGACAAAAAAACACGATGTCTAACAACAAACTTAAAATAATCCACATCATCAGCGAAGTCGACCCCTTTTCCAAAACCGGCGGTCTGGCGGACGTAGCGCGCAGTTTGCCCAAAGCGTTAAAAAGATTGGGGCATGAAGTGGCGGTTATCACTCCGCTTTATGACCAAATCGTTGATAAAAACAAACATGGTTTGGAATTGATAGAGCGCGATATCAAAATTTATCCCGACGGCAATGAAACCAACGGCAACGGCGCGGCTGTTACCGTCAACTACTGGCGCGGATTTTTGATGCCGGGACTGGCGGTTTACTTTATTGAATGTGAAAAATATTTCGGCCGCCGTAAAACATTGTACGGTTCAACGCATGAAAACGCGCGCTTTTTAGTTTTTGAGGTCGCCGCTTTGCGTTTTATCTCCATGCGCGATTTGAATCCCGACATTATTCATTGCCACGACTGGCATTCCGGGCTGATCCCTTATTATTTAAAAAATAATTTTCCTTACGCCGCCAAGTTGCAAACCGCCAAAACCGTTTATACCATTCATAACCTTGCCTACCAAATGGGCCGAAACTGGTGGGACGTGCCGGCCAAACATAAAGATTACGGCATTAACAAATTGCCCGCCTGCCAAAGCCCGGAAATTGAATATATCAATTTTGCCAAGCGGGCGATAATGAACGCCGACGTGATCAACGCTGTTTCCGAGCGCTACGCCGAAGAAATCATCACTCCCAAATTCGGGCAAGATTTAAACCGCATTTTAAAAAATCGGCAAGACAAACTGTTCGGCATTATTAACGGCATTGATTACAAAGATTATAATCCGGCCGCCGACCAAGGTTTGCATAAAAATTATACCGCCCACTCGGCAAAAACCGGCAAAAAAAGCAACAAACAATTTTTGCAAAAAAAATTCGGCTTGCCGATAAATCCTGACGCGCCGGTAATCGCCATGACTTCCCGCATCGTTTTTCAAAAAGGCTTTGAACTTATTTTACAGATTATTGACGAAATCATGCAGCTGGGATTCCAATTTATCGTTATCGGCGCGGGCGATAAAAATTATATTAATGAAATGCAAAAATTATCCCGGCATAATAACAAGTTTGTCATTATCCCCTCGCATGAAGCGATTCAAAAATACGAGACGCTGGTTTATGCCGGCGCCGACATGTTGCTTTTGCCGTCGCATCATGAGCCTTGCGGATTGAATCAAATGATTGCGATGCGTTATGGCTGTGTGCCGGTCGTGCATCGCGTCGGCGGTCTGTCGGACACGGTATCGGACTATAATCCAACGGACAAAACAGGCAGCGGTTTTGTTTTCAATAATTTTAACACCTATGAATTATACGGCGCGCTCATTCGGGCGCGGGAATTATACAGAAATAAAATCCAATGGCAAAAACTGATCAAGCGCGACATGCAGGAATCAAATTCGTGGGAGATACCGGCGAAAAAATATGTGGACTTATACCGGACAGCGATGAACGCAAACGGAAAATAATCTATTTTGTCATTCCCGCGAAAGCGGGAATCTAATAATAAATACTGATATTGAGATTCCCGCCTTCGCGGGAATGACACTTTGTTTATGTTGTGGCTAAACCTCCTTCATTTCTACCAACCGGCGACCGCGGAAAAAGAAACGGTTGATGCGGCGATTAATAAAAGCTATTCCCGCATAGTAAAAGCGCTCCTGAAAAATCCGAGCGTTAAATTTACCGTGAATATCAACGGCTGTCTATTGGAAAAAATAGACTGTTTGGAACGCGAGGCGCTATTTTGCGGCTTGCGAAAATTAATCGCGCGCGGGCAAATTGAATTTACCGGCACCGCCGCCTATCATCCGATTTTGCCGCTGATACCGGAGACGGAGACGATAAAACAAATAAAGCTGCAGGAAGAATTTTTGGCAAAATATTTCGGCGATCTGAAATTGCGCGGATTTTTTCTGCCGGAAATGGCTTACTCGGCGGCAGCGGCAAGATTGATAAAAAAATTGGGGTACGAATGGATAATTTTGGATGAAATATCCAGCGCGAGCAAATTAAAAATTTCCGCTGATAATAAAACTTATCTTGATAATGACAGCGGCTTAACCGTAATTTTTCGCGCCCGCAAATTATCGCGCTCTTATGTGCCCAAAGAAATTGCCAACTTAGCGTTAAAAAATAAAACCGCCGTTACCGCGACCGACGCCGAACTTTACGGCTTGCGCTATACCGATCTATCCGGTCATTTTGAAAAATTATTAGAAAAAAAAGAGTTGCGAACTCAAACCATTTCCGAATTTATCAGCCAAAATCCGCCGCAAGAAAAAATAACTGTTTTACCTTCGTCCTGGGAATCAACCGCGAAAGAACTTCGCGCCGGTATCGCTTACGCTTTGTGGCAGGATAAAAAAAATAAAATCCAAACCAAAATTTGGGAACTGGCCCGGCTGGCTTGGGAAACGGTTGAACGCTACGACAGCGACTATCAGCATCTTTGGGCCGAGCGGCACTTGCATCAAGGTTTGGCCAGCTGTTCATTTTGGTGGGCGTCGGGACATGATTTTAAAAATTTGTTCGGCTCGCTCTCCTGGAGCCCGGACGAAATTGAGCGCGGCGTGAACGAATTGACCAAAGCCGTCCGCTCGCTGGAAGACGCAAACAGCCGCGACGCGAAAATCAAAGCGGAAAAACTTTGCCTGGAAATAAAAAAATTAATTTGGAACAAGCATTGGAAATATTATTGGCACAAATAACGCGACTACTTTAATTTTATATAATAATTAAAAAATAATTGAACAATAATTTTTTAATTACCGCTTAATTATTGTATAATTTCTGTTAAATTATATTAAATCAGTAGCCTGATGTTATAAGGCATGCAAACAAATCAAATCCGTAAATTATTTAAGTATATGGATATTAGACAACTCTACGACGAACAATTCATTTTAAAATATCTCCGCAAGCGGATCCTGCCGCTGTATTCGGAATGCAAAACGATCAAGAAAATTAAAATCAAGGGCATTAAAAACAATATCTGGGAGAATTCCTACCACGTGGTGGTGGAATATAATGTTTATTTTTCAACTCAAACCGGCAAAACCAAAACTTTGCTGATTTACTGTTCCGCTCATTCTCATGAGCCGCGCCGCAATATTTATGCCGCGCTTCGTTTTTTATGGAACGCCGGTTTTGCGCGCGGCAATTTGACCATTCCTCACCCGCTGTTTTACTCCCAGCGTTTCCGGGGCGTTTTTTATCGCGGTTTAACGGGTAAAAATCTTTATCATTTTATCAAAGAAAAAGATCTCGCCGAAGTGCGCCGGTTGGTTATTTTATCCGCCCGTTGGTTTGCCAAATTGCACCGTTTACCGACGGCGGGCGCGAAAAATTTTAACCGCCAAAACAGCTTGATTGAGACGACTGTCCCCGGCGCCAAACATTGGCTTAAAAAAATAGAGGAACGCTATCCGGAAGACTATGGTTTGGTCTATAAAATTTTTTCACTGCTTAACCGGCAAGAAAAAACTTATCTCGCCGCCGCTAAAAAACGCTACTTAGTCCACGGCGACGCTCATCCGGAAAATGTCATCCGCGTTACCAAAAATAAAATCGGCTTGATTGATTTTACCGATATGTGTCTTGGGGATTTCGCCCGCGACTTGGGCGCGTTTACGCAACAGCTGGAATATATGGCGGGAAAATATTTTACTGAACCGGAGGTGATTGCCGAGTTAAAACAAACTTTTTTAAACGAATACTTGTCCGCCGCCAAATTGAAATTAACTGAAGATTTAACGCAAAGAATCGGCACTTATTACTATTGGACCGCCTTGCGCACCGCCGTCTATTTATTCGTCAACCAGCATCATGAACCCGAGCGGGCGCGTTTATTAATAAACAAATTAAAGGGTGAGTTAAAAATAAATTAAAACAAAAATCCTCCCCGATAAATCGGGGAGGATTTTTTATTGGAAAAATATTATTTTTACCAATTGCCGCGAGGTCTGTCGCCGCCACGGTCATTGTTATAACCGCCACGGTTGAAACCGCCGCTACGACGTTCGCCGCCGGCTCCGTGTTCTTTCGGAGGGCGAGCTTCGCTTACGGTAATGGTTCGGCCGTCTAATTCTTTGCCGTTCCACATTTCAATTGCCGCTTGCGCTTCTTCTTCGGTTCCCATTTCAACGAAGCCGAAGCCACGTGAACGACCGGAGAATTTATCAGTGACTACTGCCGCTGATACGACTGCACCTGCTTGGGCGAATGCCTCATTCAGGCCGTCATCGGTGGTGTTGTAGGACAAACCGCCGATATAAAGTTTCTTTGCCATTTGTTTCACTTTAAACTTTTGTGATAAACGTAAGGCGACCTATTTGTTGCGCCAGTCTATCGCCCTTATCACTTACGTTTAAAGGGGAGAGTTGAGCGAACAACGCTTACTTGAATATCAGTATACGGCAAAATTTGTTTTTTGTCAATAGCTTAAAAAATTATTCAAAAATGAGCACGGCGGCCGCTATTACCGTCGTCCAAAGCCCTTCTTTGTGCCCTTCGGCGGATTGAGTGATGTTGGTTGTTTTGGTTATGGTGCCGGATGTTTTATAGACTTGTTCGCGTTCATCCCAGGCGGCGTTAGGATCAAATTCCAGCCCCAGAGTAGTGGCGAGCATCGTGGCCGCCAGATCTTCGGCATACTCTCCGGATTTTTCCGCCGTTTCACCGACCGGATGATGTTCGGAAAGATAGCCGTGCTGATTTTGATCTCCCGGTTGAGCCAATCCGATGGAAGCGCAAATCAAACGATTCGGTTCGTTGGTTGCTTGCCGCGCGAGCACGGTAAAAACAACTTGCCCGGGATTTAAAAACTTTTTTCCTTCTTCTTTGGAAACGCGTTTGCAGTTCGGCGGAAAAATTGAGCTGACGGTGACCAAATTATACTCGGCGATGCCGGCGTCGCGCAAAGCCATTTCAAACGATTGCAAATACTCTTTGTGCCGGCCGACGCCTTTGGTTAAAAACATTTTTGTCGGAACAAAATTGGGCATAATGTTTTTTCAACTTGGCGCTCAAAAATTTTTTTAACCGCCAAAAAAATAATAAGTAAAATTTGAAATTACTTTTCGTCTTATTTTCGCATCGCCTCGTTTTTTAACTTCGGCGGCATTTTTTCAATGGCGTAACGCAGCGCCGTCCGCGGCATCTTCGTTTTATTTTTCATAACATAAGCAAAACTTCTTTTTGTTTAGCCGCGCTCGCCGCTTTTAACAGCCAGCCGTAGCCTTTTTGCACCAAATCCTCTTTATCCAAAAGCAAAATGTCGGCGATTATAAAAATATCTTTTAAAAATTTTCCTTGTCTGGCGGGAACGATTAAAGAAACAGCCGCGGCGCGGCGCACCCAGCGGTTGTTTGATCGCGTCCATCTTTTCAAATCCGTTAAATACCGCGGATATTTTTCTATCATTGCGCCAACCGTATGATTGCAAAACGTATCGCATGACGCCCAGTTGTCAATATAGTTATTTATCCAACTTTCAAATATTTTAAAATCTTTCAATTCGTAATCTTTGCGGACAAAATACGACCAGTTGCAGGCGATAAACGATTCTTCCAAATATCCCGACCGCCATAATTCTTCGCACAATTTAAAAATTTCCGCTTTCGGTTTGTCTTTAACGGTTTTAAAATTTTCTCGGCCGATTCTGCCGACGACAGCCGTTTTCACGCCGTACAATTTTATTTTTTCTTTAAAAAAAGTCTGTCCGCTCGCTTTGGTTTTTTCGTCGGCATTTTGTTTTAACTGCTCACGGATTTTTTTTATAATGTCATTCATAATTTTAACTTAAAATTTCCACAGGTCGTAAAATCGGGAATAGTAACGATGAACTACTATTTTTCTTTCCTGCGCCGGCGTTTCAAAAACATATCCCGCGCCCAGTTGTTCCACAAATCGGTAATTTTTCTCCTGCATAAATTTTAGCAGTTCGTCTCTGCCGGTTTTACTTTTCGTCAGGTAGCTTTCATTCGGCGTTGATAATTTTACGATTTTATCTTTGCCAAAATTGAGCCGGATGATTCCGCTTAGTTGCGGCAACGGATTGCCTTCTTGAAAAATAACGCGGGCGTATAAAATAAAAAAAACTAAAAATATTAAAAGTAAAACTGCTAAAATTTTAACGGCTCTTTTAGTCATAACAAACTAGTAATGGACGCACGTTCTATTTTGTCTTGGCGGAAGGGGTGGGATTTGAACCCACGAGGCCCTTTCGGGCCTACCGGTTTTCGAGACCAGCGCACTAGACCACTATGCGACCCTTCCAAATCATTTTTTTATATTTTTTAATTTTTCACTTTTACTTTCCATTTCTATATTTATAACTCCCATCATACCGATTAGTACCCAAAATAAAACCGCCAAATCATTTTTAAAATACGGCACGTCCACCAAACCGTGCACGACGATCACCACCATCGCGCATAATAATCCGATAACGAGTGACGAGTGACGAGTGACGTTTTTCTTTGCGGATGATAGTAAAGTTATGCCGATATAAAAATACTTTACTATAATCCAGATAAAAAGCAACATCCCCATAAATCCCAATTCCGACCAAAAATTTAAGATTATATTATGCGGGTAAAGATAAATTTCCAGCGGCTGCCAATGCGCCGCGCGGAATTCGGCGCTCGCGCGCAATTTTTCCAAAAAATTCGGGTCGTTATAATCCCAGACAAAAATTCCTTCCTGATGGTACGGCGCGATTGTTTTTTGATAGTTGGCTAGCCCGGCGCCAAAAATAAAATGTCCATCCGCGAGCATCTTTTTTGTTTCCTTCCATAGTTCCTGCCGGATTTGCCCGTCCAAATCGCGCAGCATGATTTTACTTTCCAATTTTGTAAATAATAACGGATTTAAACTCAAAGCGACCAGCGCCGCCGCCGCAATAATAATCGTCGCGACGCGCGTTTTAAAATTATATAACACGCCAAAAACGCCAAACGCCGCCGCCAGTCCGATCATCGCTCCTTGCGAGTGAGCAAAAAATACAGATGTAACAGACAAAACTATCGTCAGCAAAGGCATGGCAATATTTAATATCCAATATTTGATATCTAATTTTTTCAATATTGGATATTGGATATTGGATACTAACCAACCGAACAGTAAAAAAATAATAGGCGCAATATATAACCCCACCGCGTTTGGATACGTAAAAATACTGGTCACGCGCCCGCTGTTTTGCCATTCAAGCGGCAATAAATTTCCCGTTGCTTGCTGATAAATAGCAACCATCGAAACAACGAACGCCGATATCGCTAACGCATTAAAAATATTTTCCCGATTTTCTTTAAACTTGAATATATTTATAAAAACAATAAAAAACATTATCGGCTCAATAAAATACGCTTTTAAAATGCCCAGGCTCGCGTTGGAAAAACCGGCAACGCCCGCGGAAACAAAAGCGATAATCAATAATAAAATTATTTCATAACTAAAAGGATATGATTTTATGTTTTGGCGGGATTCCCGCCTGCGCGGGAATGACAAAAGAAAAAGCAGTTCTTTCGCTCGCGCGGATTTCGCAAACCAAACCAAAAACAAAATAAAAATCATCGTGTCCAAAATAGTCAACGGTAAAAACCCCAGATTAAATCTAATCTGGTACGCGGTCAGCGCCATAATCGTAAATGCCGCCGCCAAATCCAATCTTCGCCATGACAGAATGGCAAATAAGACACCAAAAATTGTGATTAATATAATCATTGCTTTCTTAGCTTGTCATTCCCGCGCAGGCGGGAATCTCATGTTTAGCTAAACTATTTTTAGATTCCCGCCTGCGCGGGAATGACATAAGTATTATTAAACTTTATAACTTTCTACTATTGTTACCTTATCATTTTTTGCTCAAAAAAACAAAAAAGCTCCGCCAAACCGGTGGAGCTTTTTTTATATTTTACTTTTTTGATTAAACGGTAGTGCCTAACGCGCTTAAGACAAAATTGACGATGGCGTAAGAAGCAAAAATAATTATCAAACCGATGATGGCGGTGGTTAAAATATTTTTCGCTTTACCTACTTTGTCATCGCTGCCGGCCGCGGTCATCCACAAAAATCCGGCATAGAGCGTCAAAACTAAAAATATCACGCCGAGCAAACCTAAAATTCCATTGATAACCGTTACTACCATCGTATTTATATCTACATTCTTTTGAGTGCCGTAGACTTTATCGGCGATATTTTCCATATTCGCGCCTCCGGTTCCGCTGGTGCCGGTTCCATTTCTAATCGTGTCTATTATATTTCCCGCCGCGCTAACCGGTGTTGCCAACGCGCAGGCGAATGACAAACACAGACCGCTTAAAACAACAAACGATAACATTTTTTTCTTAAACATAAAGTTTAAATTTAAATTAATTATATAAAAAGATTCGCTAATAATTAAAGTCAGCGATAACGGTTTGAACTTGTGGAAAAATCTATTTATATTATACCACAAATATTTGACAACAGCTACTATAATGTTAATCTACAAACATACACCATATGCTTATCATTAACGCTTTTCTTCTGTTGTCATCCTCGCGAAAGCGGGGATCCCTGCCTACCGGCAGGCAGGTCAAATTTAATCTTAGATTCCCGCTTTCGCGGGAATGACAAAAAAGTTGATATTTTCTCTTTATGTTCAGACGCATCGCCTACAACACTGCCATTAACTTCGGCGCGAAAATAATCGCGACTCTTTTGGGTATCGTGTCCATTGCTGTTATCACGCGCTATTTGGGCACGGCCGGTTTCGGACATTACACGACCATTATGGCGTTCGTGCAATTTTTTGGCATCTTGTCCGACTTCGGTTTAACGCTCGTTACTTCGCAACTCCTAGCCAAACCCAACGCCAACGAACAGAAAATATTAAGCAACTTGTTTACTTTCCGCTTTTTCACCGCGCTGGTTTTTCTGGGCATCGCGCCGCTCGCCGTTTTGTTATTTAACTATTCGCCGGAAGTAAAACTGGGCGTTGCGGTCGCTTCGCTGTCGTTTTTTTTCTCCGCGCTCTGTCAAATTTTTATCGGCTTTTATCAGACCAAACTTTTAATGGCGCGCGCTTCGCTTGCGGAAGTCGGCGGACGATTTTTCTTAACCGCCTTGGTCGTTGCGGCCGCGGCTTATGATTTCGGCTTGCTCGGCATGGTCATCGCGACCGTCGCCGGCGGTTTGGCGCAACTGATTATAAATTATCTTTTGTCCCTGCCGCTTACGCGCTTAAAATTCTCTTTTGACCGCGAAATCTGGAAAGAAATAATTTTATTATCCTGGCCGCTAGCTTGCACCATCGCGTTAAATTTAATTTATCTTAAAGCCGATACCATTATTTTATCGCTGCTAAAATCGCCAACGGAGGTTGGACTTTACGGGGCATCTTATCGCGTGATTGATATTTTGGTGGCATTGCCGTTTATTTTGTCAGGCATCGCTTTGCCGCAAATAACCGCGGCGTTTAATCGCCGAGACGCGGCGGGAGCAAACCAAATTATCCAGCGCTCGTTTGACGCGCTCGCGATTTTCGCCCTGCCCGTTGTGATTGGCGCGCAATTCGTCGCTACGCCTTTAATGATTTTAGTCGCCGGCAAAGACTTCGCGCCCGCCGGACCAATTTTGCAATTATTGGTAATCGCTTGCGGCGCGATTTATCTCGGCGCGATTTTTTCCCACGCCGTTATCGCCGTTAACAAACAAAAAAAATTAATTCCCGCTTATTTTTTTGTCGCTGTAACGGCCTTAGCCGGTTATTTGATTTTCATTCCGCGCTACTCATATTTTGGCGCGGCGGGCATCACGATTTATTCGGAAATAATGATGTCGCTTCTGACTTTTGTCGTCGCGTTTTATTATTTGAAATTCGCGCCGAACTTGAAAATATTTTTCAAAGCGCTGACAGCTTCCCTAATAATGGCGTTCGTGCTATACTTATTTCCCAAACTCAATATCTTTTCCGCGCTGTCGCTTGCGGCGATCGCCTATGCGGCAACATTGGGGATATTAATAAAAAAAGAAGTTAAGCAATTATTTAATTTATAAAATACAATTTAACAATTTAGCGATGGAACAATTTAGCAATAAAACAATAACCGTAAAAATAACCGACGCCGACCAGCGTTTGGATGTTTTTTTAGCGTCCAAATTGGAAATCTCCCGCGCGCAAACGCAAAAGCTGATAAAAGCCGGGCAAATTTTAATTAACGGTAAAATCGCCAACGCGCATTATAAAATTCAAGAAAAAGACAACGTAAACATAAAAGCATTAAAACATAAAAGCATTAAAACATTAACCGAACTGGAATTGCCGCGGTTTGAAACTATTGCTGAAACCGACGATTATTTGGTTATCAATAAACCGGCCGGTTTGATTGTTCATGGCGGCAATAGCATTACCGAGCCGACACTTACGGATGCGTTGGAAAAAAAATATCCGGACTTGCGTAAAATCGGCGATGACCCAACGCGCCCCGGCATCGTGCATCGGCTGGATAAAGAAGCTTCGGGCTTATTGGTAGTTGCCAAAACCAACGCGATGTTCGACGCGTTGAAACAACAATTTAAAAACCGGCTGATTAAAAAAACTTACGCGGCTTTGGTTTATGGCAATATTATCAAAGATGCCGACGAAATAAATTTCTCCATCGCGCGCAGCGCGCAAGGATATCGAATGTCAGCCTTGCCTCGCAGCGGCGCTGAATTTATTAAAAAAATCCAAGCGGGGGGCTTGCCTCGCCGCAGTCCCGAATCCCGAGCACTCGGGGCAGGAACGAAAGCGGGACGAGCGGCAATCACCGAATTTACCGTTACCGAACATTTTATCAATTATACATTGTTATCCGTAACGATAAAAACCGGGCGCACGCACCAAATCCGCGTGCATTTAGCCGCCTATAACCACCCGTTGGTCGGCGATACTTTGTACGGCACGCGCCGAACGAAAGAATTAAATAAAAAGTTGGGGCTAAACCGCATTTGGCTGCACGCGCAAACACTCGGGTTTTCCGATTTGCGAGGCGAATGGCAAGAGTTTAACAGCGAAGTGCCGAAAGAGTTAAAAGAAATAATGAAAAAAGTAAAATAACAATAATATGAATAAACTTTTTATTATTTCCGGCCCTTCCGGCGCCGGTGAAGACAGCATCATAACCGGATTAAAAAAAATAATGCCGATTGAAAGAATAATTACGACTACCACCCGCTCGCCACGCTCGGGGGAATCAAACGGCGATCCTTATTATTTTATCAGCCCAACGGAATTTCAAATCGGCATTGAGCAAAAAAAATTTTTTGAATACGCTCAAGAATATAACGATAACTACTACGGTGTTACTTTTGAAGAAATAGAGCGAGTGAAAAATTCCGGTAAAATCGGCATTTGGAAAATAGAATATAAAGGAGTGATGACCGCCAAAAAATTACTCCCCGGCATAACCGCGATTTTAATAAATGCTCCTTTGGAAATTTTGGAGCAACGCATTCGCCGACGAGATCGGGTAACGGAGGAATTTGTCGCCGAACGCATACGTTATACCGAAGAATGGTTAAAGCATAAAGATATCTACGACTACGAAGTGATTAATGAAGAAGGAAAACTGGAAGAAGCAATCCAAAAAGTGGCGGAAATCATCACAAACAATCACTTTCTTGACAAAAAATAACTAATATTATAACATAGTTGAGTAAATCAGCGATTTTAAATTCTAAAATCTGCAATCTAAAATCTTAAATTATATTATGGCCGAAGCAAAAAAACAGCAACACTCCAAAGAGATAAAAGTGGAAGAACGAATTATCCCCGAGATTGAACCCGGGATGACTGTCCGCGTTTATCAAAAAATTCAGGAAAAAAATTCCAAAGGCGAACCAAAAGAGCGCATCCAGTTTTTTGAGGGCATTGTGCTCGCGGTTAAACACGGCAAAGAAGCGGGCGCTTCCATCACCGTCCGCAAAGTGTCCGATGGCGTCGGCGTAGAAAAAATATTTCCGCTACACTTGCCGACCATCACCAAAATTGAAATCAAAAAACAAATTCGCGCCCGCCGCGCCAAACTTTATTTTTTGAAACGCGGTTATAATAAACGGCTTAAACTTGTCAAAAAAGAAGAAGTTAAAAATTAAAATTACGGTTGTCGGCATACCCAGTTTATCAGGGATCCCGCAGTCTTGCGGGATGAAGGAGGTGTTGAAATATCAAAATAGCAAGGAGAATTTGATATATTGATATTTTCACATCCTTGCCCCGTTCTTACGCGGAGCAACTCTGATAAATTGAGCGCGCCGGCAACCTCTTTTATTTTTATTGCCGTTCTCGTACAATATAGAAAGAGCACGGGTGGCGAAATTGGTAGACGCACTACCTTGAGGTGGTAGCGCCGCAAGGCTTGGAGGTTCGAGTCCTCTCCCGTGCACAAAAATCAATTATCAATTACAAATTAACAATTACGACAATTTTAATTTTTAATTCGTAATTTTTAATTGCTAATTAATTTGGACGATTAGCTCAGTTGGTTAGAGCACCTCGTTTACACCGAGGGGGTCGTAGGTTCAAATCCTACATCGTCCACAAATTACACAGCCTCATGCTGTGTTTTTTTGTATTTTTACCCCTAAAATGCTAAACTTCAAGTAGCTTTGTACGGATTAATTTTAAATTGCGAACGTTTAATACGAATACTTCCTACGTACTTATCACTACCTGCAACTATGCGAATGCCACAAATAGCAAGTTCTGTAATGTTTGTATGTTAAATTTTGCGGCATTTGCATATATTTGCGGTTTCGTGTCAATTTTATGCCAGCTAAAAAACAAAAACTCTTAATCATTGACGGCAACGCTTTGATCCACCGCAGTTTTCACGCCCTGCCGGCAACAATGAAAACCAAAACCGGCGAGATTACTAACGCGGTCTATGGTTTTACCATGGTACTCTTAAAAGCGCTGAAAGAATTTAAGCCGGAATATATCGTGCTGACGCTGGATCGGAAAGAAAAAACGTTCCGCCATGAGGAATATACCGAATACAAAGCCAAACGGGTTAAAGCGCCGGATGAATTGTATGCTCAAATCCCGCGCGTTAAAGACATCGCGACCGCTTTTAATATTCCCATTTTTGAGCGTGCCGGTTTCGAAGCTGACGATCTGATCGGAACCATCGCCACCAAAATCAGAAATCAGAAATCAGAAATCAGAAATAATATTGAGTCTATAATCGTTACCGGAGACATGGATACTTTACAACTTGTTAATGAACATACAAAAGTATACACCATGAGCCACGGCCTGTCGGACAGTTTGCTTTATGATGCCAAACAGGTTGAACAGCGCTTCAATGGTTTAAAACCGGAGCAAATGATTGATTATAAAGCCTTGCGCGGCGATCCATCTGATAATATCCCGGGCGTGCCGGGCATCGGCGAAAAAGGCGCGATTGATTTATTGCTTGAATTTGGCTCGCTGGAAAATCTGTACGCCCAACTTGATAAACCGGCGGCGGCAAAAAAAATAAAACCAAGAACGTTGGAATTACTGAAAGACCATAAAGACAAAGCGCTATTGAGCAAAAAATTGGCAACCATAATTTGCGACGTGCCGCTTGATTTTGATTTGGCAAAAGCCAAAACGCGCGACTTTGACATGAATGAGGTCGTGCGCGTTTTTAACGAACTGGAATTCCGTTCGCTTCTGCCCCGTTTGCAGGAATTGAACAAAAAATTACAGCCGGTAAATAAAACTTCCAACGATGAGCAAAATAAATTCACTTTTGTGCAAACCAATTTTGATTATCAAATTATTGACGACGAGACGAAGTTTAAAAAATTTTTGGCAGAGTTAAAAAAACAAAAGGAATTCGCTTTTGACACGGAAACGGCTAATTTCAATTCACTGGCGGCGGAACTTTTGGGAATCAGTTTTTCTTGGAAGGAAGGCGAGGCGTATTATGTGCAAATGCAGAATGTAGAATGCAGAATGCAGAATGAAAATAAACAAAAAAGTTTGTTCGGCAATGATGGCAAACTGGAAAAAAAAGTTACGAGCGATAATTCTAAAGGAATAGCTACAAATTATGTAATTGAAAAATTAAAGTATATTTTTGCTGACGCTAAAATAAAAAAAATCTGCCATAATGCCAAGTTTGACGTGGAAGTGATGGAAAGCAATAGTCTTAAAGTTGAGGGAATTTATTTTGACACGATGATCGCGTCGTATCTTTTAAATCCGGGCACGCGCCAGCATAGTTTGGATACCGCGAGTTTTAACTATTTAAACTATCAAAAAATTTCCAAAGAAGACTTGCTCGGCACCGGCCGCAATAAAATCAGTTTTGGCGAAGTGCCGGTTGAGCGGCTAGGGCTTTATTCCTGCGAAGACGCGGATTTTACTTTTCGGCTTTACCAAAAACTCGCGCCGGAATTAAAAAAGAAAAAATTGGACAAACTGTTTCACGAAATCGAAATGCCGCTGGTGCGCGTTTTGGTGGAAATGGAAAAAGCGGGCATTAAACTGGATCTTCCTTATCTGGCTGATTTGGAAAAAAATTTCTCCCAAGAATTAAAAAAACTGGAACGCGAAATTCAAAAACTGGCAGGCAAACCTTTTAACGTTAATTCTCCAAAGCAATTGCAAGAAATATTATTTGAAAAATTAAATATCCCAACTCATCTGATAAAACGGACTAAAACCGGCTACTCCACCGGCGCGGACGAATTATATAAACTCAAAGGCCAGCACGAGATTATTGATTTAATCGTCCGCCACCGCGAACTGGCTAAATTGCAAAATACCTACATTGAGGCTCTGCCGAAACTGGCGGATAAAACCGGACGCGTGCACACCAGTTTTAACCAAACTATTACCGCGACCGGACGGTTGTCTTCGTCCGAACCGAACTTGCAAAATATCCCGACGCGCACGGACGAGGGTAAAAAAATCCGCCGCGCGTTTATCGCCCGCCGCGGCTATAAACTTATTTCCGCCGATTATTCGCAAATTGAATTGCGCCTCGCGGCTTCGATGGCGAATGATACAAAAATGATCGCAGCGTTTAAACGCGGCGATGATATTCATACGGCAACGGCGGCGGCGATTAATGAAATTCCATTGGATAAAGTTACGCCCGCGATGCGCCGCGAGGCTAAAGCGACAAACTTCGGCATTATCTACGGCCAAGGCGCTTTTGGTTTGTCGCAAACGGCGGACATTCCGCAATGGCGCGCCAAAGAATTCATCGATAAATATTTCGCGACTTATCCGGGCGTTAAAAAATATATTGACGAATGTATTAAAACCGCGCAAAAAACCGGCTACGCGGAAACTTTATTCGGCCGCACGCGCCAACTGCCGGAAATCAATTCCTCCACTATTCAAATCCGCAAAGCCGCCGAGCGCACGGCGATAAATACACCCTTGCAAGGCACAGCCGCGGACATTATGAAAATCGCGATGATTGATGTGCAAGACGCGCTTGCCAAATTCGGCGAGGATATTAAAGTGCTTCTGCAAGTGCACGATGAACTGGTGATTGAAGTTAAAACTGATTTGGTTAAAAAAATCGCGGCGATCGTAAAAACGGAAATGGAGAAAGTGATTAAACTGAAAGTGCCGATTGTCGCGGAAGTTGAGGTGGGAGAGAATTGGGAAGAAATGGAGGAAGTTGAAAAGTAAAAATTTGACACATTGTCGCTTATAAGCTACACTTATAATAAGTACGAACCTTATGGGACAAAACGTACAAATTTATCAAGATGAGAATGGTAAATTACCTTTTATTGAATGGCTAGAGTCTATAAAAGATTTGATAATAAAAGCTAGAATTAAAAATAGAATCGCGCGTATTGAATTAGGTAATTTTGGTGATTGCAAACCAATAAAGGCTGGGATATATGAATTACGTTTGCATTTTGGCTCCGGCTATAGAGTATATTTCGGAAAAATAAACAACAGTATCGTTTTATTACTTTGTGGAGGTGATAAAAGTTCGCAAATAAAAAATATAAAACAAGCCATACAATATTGGAAAAATTTCAAAAAATCACTATAACAAATAATTTAACCGCATATATGAAAAAAACAATAAAATTTAATGACTATTTAATTAAATCTTTGCAAAATAAAAATGAAGCGAACGCTTACCTTAACGTCGCTTTGGAAGAATACAAAAAAGACAACGACGCGAAAGCTTTTTTATTAGCCTTGCGTGCCGTCGCAAAAGCGCAGGGAGGACTTTCTATTTTAGCCGAAAAAACAAAGCTAAATCGACAAAATCTTTATAGAACTTTATCCGATAACGGCAACCCGCAGCTCACTACTCTGGGAAATATACTTAATGGCCTTGGCTTCAGTTTAACGATTAAACCGATTGTCTATAATAAAACTGCTTAAAGATGAATTAACGTGAATATGTTAAAAAATTTATTCATGAGCCGATACCACAAACTAAAAATTTCCTGTCGCTTACACTCTTAATAAAAAATCCCCGCTTGAATTAAATTCCGGCGGGGAATGTTATTTGTCTTTTTTTTCTAAGCGCTCTCCTTCAACTCGGGATCTAAACTTTTCCCATTCTTTGCTCCAAAAATGATCAGAAGTAAAAGAGAAAAAATTATATTTTCAATTTTTGAAAATTCCTCTTTTTCCCCTGGCCTGAAAAAATTTATATACAATCTGAGCCAGTCTGTTTTTGTTTCAGCTGGCAACAAATCCGCTCTTCCTTTGGAACAACATCTTCCTATCGGCATAATTCTAATTTCTCTTCCTCCGCTAAGGAAAATGCACGGCTCGTTCGCCTTTCTTTCTCTAACATAATTATCTTTTAATACCCATTTGCGATCGAACAAGTAACCGGCGGTATATAAGGCTGTAATATTTTCTTCCGTTAAAAAACCGACAAAAATTTTACCATCTTCGCCGGAAACGCATAGAAAATAATTGTGGAAATTGAATATGCCAACGGACGGTCCCCTCATCTCAGGAATTTCAATTAGACCATTTTTATCAAGCGACTGCTTAGACTTTAAAAAAGACTTGAAAAAAGAACAAAACATCTTCATAATACAACTGAAGACTCTTAGTGCACCCATTGGGGCAACTCCCTTCTAAAAAGAACGAATATACGTATAGCGCCATTATTATAACCTATAAATAAATTTTTAGCAACCCTTTATGAATTTATTCTATTTAAACGGAAAAAAACTTTGCTTTTTGGGTTTTGGCATTGAAAACCAAGCTTTGCTTAAATTCTTGCTGAAAAACAAAATCAAAGCCGATATAACCGTCTGCGACGCGCGCCAAAACATAGCTTCGGCTTGCAAAATGAGTGGGGTGAAGTGGAAACTGGGGAAAAACTACGATCAAAATTTGGATCAATACGATATTATCTTCCGCATCGCCGGCTATCCGTTATTTACTAAAAATATTATTAAGGCGATGATTAAAGGCGTAGAGATTTCCAGCCCGACCAAATTATTTTTTGAACTTTGTCCGACTAAAAACATTATCGGCGTTACCGGCACCAAAGGCAAAGGCACGACCGCGAGTTTGATTTATACGATTTTAAAAACTGCGGGTAAAAAAGTTTTCTTCGGCGGCAATATCGGCACGCCAATGTTTTCTTTTATGGCCAAATTAAAAACGGACAGCTGGGTGGTGTTGGAACTTTCCAGCTTTCAACTGGAAGATTTAGAGCGTTCGCCGCGCATCGCCGTTTTTACCAACTTTTTTACCGACCATCTCGCCGCCGCCGACCCGCTGAATCCCAATTATCATAAAAATTTAATAATCTATTGGCATGCAAAAGCTAATATTTTTTCGCATCAGGGTTCGCGTGATGTTTTAATCGCCAATGAAACGCTTAAAAATAAAATTGAAACGGCTGACGTTAAAGGCAAAATTATTTATTTTGCCAAATCAAATCTGCCAACCAAATTAATTGGCGAACATAACAAGCGCAATATCGCCGCGGCGATACTCGCGGCGCAAGCGGCAGGCGTGAGCCAAAATATAATTGAGCAAAGCGTTAAAAAATTCAAAGGCCTGGAACACCGGCTGGAATTTGTAGCGATTAAAAATAATATCCGCTACTATAACGACAGTTTTGCGACCGCGCCGGACGCGGCTATTACCGCTTTGCAATCCTTCCCCGCTCAAAATGTTATTTTGATCGCCGGCGGCGCGAGCAAGCATTCCGATTATAAAATATTGGCAAACGAAATCAAACAGCGCGCCAAGCAAATTATTATGCTGCCGGGCAAAGGGTCGCGGGAAATGACAACCGCGTTGAAAAAAATCAATTATAAAAAAATTACGCCCGCGTCCGATATGCCGGCAGCGGTGGCGGCCGCCAAAAAAATCGCGCTTGCCGGTGATGTGATTTTACTTTCTCCCGCCTGCGCCTCTTTCGGCATTTTTAAAAATTATAAAGAACGCGGATATAAATTCAAATCGGAAATTAAAAAATAATACAAATTCTACCATTGTCATTGCGAGGAGTCTTTGACGAAGCAATCCCGTGTTTAGTGCGTTAAAAGCGGGATTGCCACGCTTCATCCCGCAAAGTCGCGGGATTCGCTCGCAATGACAATACTTTCAAGAAACTATTTAAACATTATGATTGGAATTTTTGACTCCGGCCTCGGCGGGCTGACAATTTTAAAATCAATTCTTGCTTATGAAACCGCCGCGCCGACGTGTTGCCTTTCAAAATATAATTACCTTTATCTAGGCGACAACGCCCGCATGCCCTATGGCAATAAATCGCAGGCGGAAATTTACAGTTACACCAAAGAGGCGGTTGATTTTTTATTTTCTCAAGGATGCAAGTTAATTATCATCGCCTGCAATACCGCGTCCAGCGAGGCGTTAAAAAAAATTCAACAAGAATATTTACCGGCAAAATATCCTGATAAAAAAGTGCTGGGCGTTATCCGGCCACTGGTTGAAGAAGCGGTAAAATTTGATAAAATAAAACGCGTTGGCGTTTTAGGCACTCGGGCGACAATTGAATCTGGTGCTTATGTCAGAGAATTGCATAAATTAAAACCCGATTGGAAAATTTACCAGCAAGCCGCACCGCTTTTAGTGCCGCTGATTGAAGAAGGCTGGGCGAAAAAACCGGAAACGAAAATGATCCTGAAAAAATATCTGCGGCCGTTAAAAACCAAACAAGCGCAAATTTTAATTCCGGCCTGCACCCATTATCCCTTTTTGTTTACAGAAATAAACCGGCTGATGACTAACCGCTGCGTTGTTTTAAACCCGGGTGAAATCGTTGCCAAAAGCTTGGCTGATTATTTACAACGCCACTTAGAATTGAATATCCGGCCGGCAAAAAATCCAACTCTTAAATTTTATACTACTGGCGGGGTTGACAAATTTAAAGAATCCGGCAATAAATTTTTAAATAAAGAAATTAAAAATATAGAAAAAATATCTTTTTCTTAATTCTTAATTCTTAATTCTTAATTCTTAATTCTTAATTCTTAATTCTTAATTCTTAATTCTTAATTCTTAATTCTTAATTTGTGATTATCTTTCTT
>Ga0172379_10004098_pt1 | contig 22051 bp, 22 predicted proteins | sample GrowelOW334metaG_FD_119756 | JGI IMG/M metagenome (GOLD analysis project Ga0172379, IMG submission 119756) | Groundwater microbial communities from an aquifer near a municipal landfill in Southern Ontario, Canada - Groundwater well OW334 metaG | ecosystem: Environmental > Aquatic > Deep... | reverse complement strand
GTAGATATTGAATTTATTATACTGGGGTCATATTGCAAATCCCACTGTGCTCCGGCGATTGGCACTTGCGCGGAAGCAACGTTAGCGGAAATATTTAAAGAAACACTTCCACCGGACAACGCCGAACCACTCTGCAAAGAAAGCGCCGGGGAGTTACTCGGCTGAGCAATGGATAAATTACCACTTACTCCCAAAGCAACAATATCATTACTACTTGGAGAAATTCCGGTAGCCACCACATTGGTAATTTGCACCGCAGAAGTTGTTTGCGTGCTCCCTGTAGAAATGGTGAATTCCGCGTTTGCTAAAAATGGGGAGGTAATAGGAATTGTAATAGTTGGATCGCCGGAAATTTGACAGTCACTCACACCTGCAGAAGGTTGAGAACAAGAAAGAGTTTTCCCGGTTCCCGAAAGAGCCGAGCCTGCTGTTATGCTAACCGCTGAAACATCCGAAGGGTTATAGGTCACGCGAAACTGTACAAGAGCCGGAGCTTCCGCGGAACCGCTGGCATCCAAAATAATTGGTAAGTTTTCACTGTTGCCGGGGCTAGGAAAATCTACGGGGAGACCAAAACTCAAAGTAATTTGATCTGTTGCATACACAAATTTAAGCATCATAAAATTTAGTATTACGACGCATGCAACAAAAATTAATACTCCTTTAAATCGCCTATTTATTTTAATTTTAATAATTCTCATTTTTATTTTGAGTTATTTTACGGATGATTGTTCAAGATTATATTTTGTAGCCAGGCCGGAAAATTATTTACCCAAGGAGCTTGATTAATTACAGGAACGGGAACCGGTGGCCAAGGGTTATTATTAAAATTTGATAAATTACTGTTATTGCTGGTAATGGTTGTATTGTTAGTTATTGTATTACAAGAATTATTTACGCAAATATTATTTACTCTACCCGAATTATTATATTCGGGCAAGATAACCGACGGTAGATTTACATATGTATTGCATTGTGCTGTTTGCCCGTCTGCGCTTGTAACTACAGCTGTTTTTCCACCTGCGGAGGAATATGAGGTATTAAAAACATTTCCAATACTGCTAAAAGGAACTTCCCCACCAGTCCAATTATAAGGAGCCTTACCGCCGACAGCTGTAAAAGTTACTGTTGAATTTAAATTTATGCTGGAAGCGGATGAATAACAAACAAGCAGTGGGAAAGTTTCCGTAGCGATTTGCACGCCACAGCTTCCGTTCTTACCGCCACTTGAGACTGTAGCGGTATAAGTTCCGGGACTGGCAAATGTGGTACTAAAGTTCTTCCCGTTATAATTTATCACCGAACCCCCGGTTACAGTCCAAGAATATTGATTATTGTCGCCTCCGTTGGCCGTAAACGAAATCAATTCCCCGGTTTTTCCCGAAGTTGGCGATGCCGAACAAGTGACAGCCGGCGTTTCCACAACCACCGAAACTACCGGACAGGTAACAGTCTGCCCGTCCTGACTGGTTACGGTTACTGTTTTATTTCCTGCTGTGGCATAAGCGGTACTAAAATTATTGCCGGTTCCGGTAGCGGGAGATCCTCCTCCGGTCCAATTATACGGAGTATTACCACCGGTGGCGCTAAAAATAACCGTTTGGTTGGCATTAACCGAATCATTGTTTGCCGAACAATTTAAATTTGCCGGAAGCGCGGGGGTAACCACAGATACAGAATCCAATAAATTTCCACAAGCAGAGTCTGCCATTTGAAAAACGTAAGTACTGTTTGCCAAAAGACCGCTAACATCATAACTACCGGATTTATTTCCGGCAGACACGATCACGCTAGACGCTGAACCTGGCCCAACTTTGGTAATTTTAATTTTATTACTCCCATTAGAGTTCCAAGTAAGATTTACAGAGTAAGTTGCTCCGTGCTTTGCCGGAGTTGTCGCTATTATGGAAGCACCGATATTTGGTTGACAGACCGGTTGATTTACCACAGTTCCGCAATGTACCGTTTGTCCGTCGTGACTGGTTACGGTTACTGTTTTATTTCCTGCTGTGGCATAAGCGGTACTAAAATTATTGCCGGTTCCGGTAGCGGGAGATCCTCCTCCGGTCCAATTATACGGAGCATTACCACCGGTGGCGCTAAATGTTATCGATTCATTTACATCAACGCTTGCGGAAGAAGCGGTACAGACAAGAGTATAAATAGTCGGCTCCTGAACTTGAATACTGCAGTTCCCGCTCTTGCCTCCGCTGGATACCGTAGCTGTATAAGTGCCCGGGGAAGAAAATATCGTGCTAAAACTTTTTCCGGCATAACTGGTAACTGCCCCTCCGCTTACGGTCCATGAATATTGTAGTCCGTCGCCACCACTTGCTGTTAAAGATACGGCGTTATTTATATTTACAGATTGAGGGGAAGCAGAGCAACTAACCGTCGGGGTTTGCGCAACTACGGTAATGCCAGGGCAAGAAACTGTTTGCCCGTTACTGGTTAGCGTCACGGTATAATTACCGGCCGATAAATAACTGGTTGAAAATGTTAGTGAAGAACTTTGCATTTGCATTGAAGGATTCCCTCCATTGGCACTCCAAGAGAATTGACCATTACCGCCACCGGCTGTAAAACTTACAGCCTGGTTTATACTTACCGACGCAGACCCATTCAACTGACAAATTGGCGGATTAGCTGTTGCGCTGTTATTTACTGTTAAAGTTACTGGGCTGGACGTATTAACCAAACCCTGCGAGTCTGTGGCCACTGCAATTATAGAGTGGGCGCCGTTGGAAACCAAAGTAGTGTCCCAATTTGCGCTAAATGGAGAAGAATTTGAATTGCCGAATAAATTTGTATTATCAAAATAAAATTTTATATTTGTAATGGTGCCAGTACTTGCCAAAGCTTGCGCTGTTACGGAGACGCTCGCTCCTGAAACAGTTGACCCAGATGCCGGCGCTGTAATACTTACGCTTGGCGGGGTATTATTTTGCGGTAATTTTACAGTTATGGTTCCATCGGTCGCGGAAATAGGCACTCCCAAACCGTCAGGATCAGAAGCGGCAAGTCCGGAAAATACTAAAGGAATAGTGGCGGCAGAAACCGTATTTGAAAGTGTTACTGTAATTGTTCCCAAAGCTCCTTTATTAATAGTGCTTATATTAAAGCCAAAAACTAAACATCGAAACACGCCGGAAGAGGGTGAAGCGCAACTCGCAGACTTTCCCGCATCCGCGGCCGCAGGCCCATCTGACTTCCAGACTATGGAAGAAATTTGCGAAGTGTTAAAAGCAAAATCCCACTGTACTCCAGCCGGCTGTTTTGGAGAGGCGGTTGGATCTATAAATACCTTTAAATCCACCGAGCTTCCGGGAGTAATTTGTGAGGCGGATTCCACATTAAGAACTACCGCACCGTCGGCTTGAGCAAAAGAAAAAAACTTTTGCCTACTGTCTAATAGAAATCCGGTCAGCATCCCTAATAGCAAGGCAAAGACTAACGTTTTTTTGTTAAATAAATTTGACATATTAATATAATCCTTTAATTTTCATTCTGATATCCCTCTCTTTAAGCCAAAGCGACAGCGTTTAATATAAAAATATTTTATTTTAGTAATTTGTCCGGAGGCGCGAGTGTTGTGCTCGCGTCTCCGGCATCGTCATTGTTCGGGTGGAGGAGGATCAGCTGGTGGCGGCGGTTCTGGTTCAGGTGAATTAGTAACTTGTATGTAAGCTTCATCACCATCCACTGTTACACCAACCATATCGCCGATCTTCAAAATAGCGCCGGCAACAGTCACGAAAGCGACCACACCTTCGCCGATGACAACAGAGTTCAGACCAAACAAGAAGCACTTGACCGGGTTTGCCGGGTCAAAAACCACCTGCTTATTAGCCCCCATCGCCACCGGGCCAATGGCCACAGACCTGACATCCCCCGAAACAAAATTCCATTCCATGGCAACGATTTTTGCCTTTCCGGGTTTGAACTCGAGCTGGAAGGTGGATTTTTCGCCAACACTGCCAGTTTTGGTTACCATAATCTCCTGCGCGTTTGTCAGGAGAGAAAACATAAAGGTGAGAAGCAGGGATTTCATAAACTTTCTCCTCAAGGGGCAGGAACCATGGCTGAAGCTTCATTGGAGTCAACTGACTCATTACCGTTTGAGTCCACAGCGCGAACGACATAATAATACGTCCTCCCCGCCAAGACCAGTGCGTCAATGTAGGTTAGGTTAACCACCGGACTCGAACTCACTTGCTGGTATGGCCCGCCGGTAGTTTCGCCACGCAAAACTTTGTAGGACACATTTGGACTTGTACTTGCCACCCAGGTGAGAGTGACATAGTGCTGCCCACCGGCTCCGACAATACAGGCTTTGCCCAACGCGGAATTAACAACACGCTGAACTACTACTATGTTGCAAACCCCTGGCTTGTACACTAAAGAAATACAAGCAATTTTTCCAAGACCCATACTGACTGCCAACGTGACATCTTGGATGTTAACCACTGAATCCGTGTTCAAATTACAGAGATTCTGCCCAAAAGCTCCTCCCTGAATTAAAAACAAAACGAAGGGAGCCATTCCCAGTCTCATCTTCTTTTCTCCTTAATTCCCGAAATCGTTCTTTTCAGGAAGCTGGGTACAGTAAAACCCAAATTCCTGAAAAGAACTTGTTATATTTATTCCTCCTTGGCTTATTTATGCCCATTTTTATAGTAAAATAGGCGCTTACCACTATTATACACACTTTCTGTAAATCGCAAAACTATATTTTTTTCTGATATAATACCTCTATGTATTATTTCTACATTTTTCGTTGCAAAGACAAAACATTATACAGCGGGATGACGAAAGATTTAAAGCGACGGGAAGCGGAACATAATGCCGGAAAAGGCTCGGCTTATGTTAGAAGCCGAGGCGGAGGTAGAATTATTTATCACGAAAAGTTTCGGACATTAAGCAAGGCGCTAAAAAGGGAAATCCAAGTAAAAAAATTTACTAAACTTAAAAAACTGGAGTTAATAAAAAATGGCGGGAGTAATTAGATACTTAAAATCAATATTTAACTTTAGGGAGCAAAAAAAACAATTACTACATATTGTTTTGCTGTCTTTTTTAATTTTCTTTTCCATTGCCAGAGGATGGTCGCTAATTATCGGCAATAGTATTTTTATTCGTGGTTACCATATTCACCATTTTTATTTTGGCACTTTATCTTTAGCCATTGGCGCCATTATGGCACTAATGAGCGAAAATAAAAAAGCCCTTCGTTGGGCTGCGGTATTAACGGGCTTGGGTATGGGTTTGTTTACCGATGAAATTGGCTTACTTTTAAATTGCACCACGGTTACGAAAATTTGTCTTTACGCCTTTCCCGACACCTCGGATATTATTGGCGCCATAGTTCTATTTATGTTGCTATTGCTCATAGCGGTTGATATAGCCGGCAAAAGAAACAAAGAAAATTAAATTTAGCATAAATATAAAACAAGGGGAATCCTTGGGTCTTAGGCCAAAGATTCCCCTTGTTTGCTAGTGACTCCAGAGTAAACCTTTAAACTCGCTGTTTACAATTAATGGCACGCCTTGCAGTGATTCGACTCGTAAAGACAACTCTTTAACCGGACAGCGGTGTGGCAAGGTGCTTTTAGAAACACAGTGTGCACACAAAGTTCTCAGTTGAGATATAATAAAGTTTTTTTTAATTTCATGTTCGGGCATACTGACTCCTTTGTAGCATGTAGCAAGTATTATGTATTAAGATTGCTATCCTTCAGGCTTTTAATTAGCCCGTTAATTAATTTATTTACTGTAATTGTTTGTTCTGCTATTTTTCCAAAATCGTCTTTGTTTAAATATGTAAGATCCTTTGCAATAAGCAACTGATTTTGTGTTTCCGTTACCGAACCCAATGCTATAGAATAAAAATGTATTTTGTCCTTCCAAGTATATCGACTAAAACCTTCCGCAATATTTGAGGTGATAGAAACAACTGCCCTGCGAATCTGAGATGTTAAACCGAATCGTTCTTCCTTTGGCCAGAGATTTGAAACTTTATAAACCATAAGTACCAATTTATGGCCTTCCTGCCAAGTAATCAAGTCGGTAAATGACTTAATTTTGTTGTTTTCTTTTGCTTCCATATACTTACTACTTAATACATGCTACTTGCTACTTCACTCAAGATTCCTAATTACTCCCACCACTTTTCCTTGAACCATCCATTCTTCTTTTGGATAAATATTTTTGTAATCCGGATTTTCCGCTTTTAGATAACTGCGGTTTTTTATTTGAATAAATCTTTTAACCGTGGCTTCGTCGTGAAGTAGCGCCACCACGATATCGTTATTTTTAACATCTTTGGTCGGGCGAACAATAACTAAATCCCCTTCAAATATTCCGGCATTAATCATACTGTCGCCACGCACTCGGAGTAAAAATACATCTCGTCTTCCTTTAACCATACTTTGGGGTAAATTTATCCAGTCTTCAATTTGTTCTTCGGCCAAATGCGGACTCCCGGCTTGCACGTTACCCATTATGGGAACGGCTATTAAACCTTTTTGTAAGCTTTCGCCTAAGGTTTGCAAAACTTCAATTCCACGGGCTTTTCCGCTGGTTTTAACAAACCCCTGATCTTCTAGCGCGTCCAATAATTTTGCCACGCCGTTTTTGGATTTCACTTTTAAATATTCTGCCATTTCGGAAATACTGGGAGGTAAATTATGCTCGCGAATTTGTTTGATAATAAATTGTAATAACTCTTTTTGTCGGTCGGTAATATCTTTGCTCATAGATTTTAGAAATTAATAATGTAAGATACAAATTTACGAATGCACAAATGAAACAAATAACTACAAATGTGCGACTTGCTGAATTTCTCTTTTAACTACTCGAATTGGTTTTATATACTGATTTCTGAAATTTACTAGCACGCCTAGTTTTAATTGTGTCTCCTGAAGATACCGCTGTAACTGATTATAGTCATCTTTTACTAAGACCCGCTTTGCTTTAAGTTCAAGAATTATTTTTTCATCAATTATGAAATCTGCGATATTCCCACTGTTAGCTATTCTGCATTCCCTTTTGTATGCAATACCAGCTTCTTTCAATTTATTTTGTATTACATCCGAATACTGTTTTTCTCTAGCGTAGGCTCCTAATTCATTATGAACAGAAAACAGAATGCCGTTTAAAGAATAAGAAAGTTCTGGGTAAAAGAAACCGTGTTGTCTGATAGAATTTGTATTTATCAGTTTCATTTGTTCTTTTGTATATTTGTTTGACTATTAGTATACTATACGTTCGTTCACCTATTGTCAAAACCTAATAAAAATAAGGTAAACAAGCGTTTACCTTAAAGTTATCCACAACTCAGAATCAAGAATACAGAATTATGAATTAAGGGCTTCCTTTTCCTAAATTCTTAATTCATGATTCATAATTCTTGTTATTATTTCGTATTCAACAAAAATTTTATGAACACCACAATCCCCTGCCAGATGCTGGTTAAAATTGTTTTACTGCCGGGCAGCAAAATTACCAGGGCGATTAAAAAAATCCAATCTTTTTTGATGACTTTAAAAATGGAGTAGACTATTAAAACGGCCAACAAGATGGAAATGACCGGTTGAGTGCTGGCAGGAAAATTTTTTAAAAACTCTAGATACAATTTTTGAATTTGGTCTATCATAAAGTTTAAAATTACTTCTTAATTTTTTTGCTGTTTTTTAATTCGTCCACCACAGTCAGATGCGGGTAGTCAAAAATATCTTTGATAAATTTGTCAAAGGTGTTCCGGCGCAATAAAAATTCACCTACCGTCATTATACTATAATTTATTTCCTGGCCCATTAATTGCTCCACGGATTTTAAAAATACGGACATTTTATCTAAATTCACCCGGCCGACAATTAATAAATCCACCGGCAAGCTCGGCTGACCACAAAACAGGCCGCTTAAAAAAGCCGCCTTTACGTCACCCAGCCTGCGAATGGCTACAAATAATTCATCCTGATATTTTACCGGGGACTTTTGCCAAAAATCACGCATTTGTTCCAGTAATTTATATTTATCATTTAAGATGTAGTACTTTTTGTTTTTTTTGGCAAACATTTTAATTGGCCCCAAAGCGGTGAGCTTGCCCAAGCTGTGGGCGGCTTTTAAATATGGGATTCCCAATCGTTTTGAAATTTCCAACACCGAGAAACTGCGTTCTGGCGCGCTCAAAAAAAAGCTTAAGGTCCCGGAATCAATTTTTGAATCTACTATTTCTTCTAGCATAAAATAAATACTAATTAATCCTATATTTTAGCCCCAAATTACTTTGACGGCCAAAATTAAGTTTTTATGTTTATAATGTTAATTCCCGATAATTATAGCATATTTTCATTTTTGAATAAATGTTGTATAATATATAAGATAAAGATCAAACAAAATCGGATCTGGATTTTTAATTTATTCTGCAAATATTCATGGAAGAAACAGAATCACAAATTGCTAAAATCTTGCTGGGAAATACAAAGTCATCCAGCACCTATGTTTACACTATGGCGGAAAAAGCCGATTTTGGGCAATCGGAGCTTTATGTTGTAGCCGAGCTCCCGTTATTTAATCCGGCCGCTGCCGAAGCCTGCGAAAGAATTTGCCTGGCAATTTCTTCCACCCTAAAAAGGGCATATAAAAAGCCGTCCGGCGGGGATAATTTTGAAACGGCAATCAGTCAAATTAATGAAGAGTTGGGTAAACTGGCTTCGTTAGGACAAACCCAGTGGATAGATAAACTAAATTGTGTGCTCGGGGTAAAGGACGGCCGTAATTTTAGCGTAGCCAGTTGCGGTAAGATCTCGGCTTTTTTGTTACGCAATAAAGAATATACGGATATCTCCTGCTCCCCCGAACAAAGCCATCCGTTAAAAACTTTTGAAACTTTCGCCACGGGGAAAATTCGTTTGGGCGATTTGATAATTCTCTCCACCACCCAGCTGTTTAACCATTTATCCATGGATCGGTTGCAAACCATTGTCAACAATGCTCCATTTTTAACCGCCACCCAGACTATTATTGCCTTGCTTAAAGACAACGCCGACCCGCAAACCAGTTTTGGCGTCCTGCTAAATTTGCAGGTCGAGCCAGGCCAAGCCACGGAAGAGGAAATGGATTTAGAAAATTATATTGTTGAAACCCCTGGGGGCATAAGTTTTTTTGGAAAAACTCTGGCTTACATAAAAAGTGTTTTTGCTTTGGATAAATCGGTTAACCGAACTCCAAAAACCACCTTACCAAAAATTTCCTTTAAACAACGGTTGCAAAATTTTCCGGGCAATACTCAAAATTTCTATGAAAAAAGTAAAAGTTTATTACTTTCAGCTTCGCAAAGAGCGCAAAAAGCCGGCTCCACGGTAAAAAAAGCAGGCTCAGCCGTAAAAATTGAAAATATTAAAGCCTTTAGCCCGGTAAAAAAATTCCTGCTGGCTTCCATTGTTATTTTACTAATCGCCCTGGTGGCCAATATCAGCATTGCCTTGCACGTGAAAAAAACCAAGGCTACCGCTGCGCAAATTTCTGCCACCTTAAAAGAAATCCAAACTCTTCTTTCCAGCTCCCAGTCTTCCTTGCTCTATAAAGATGATGCCAAAGCCGCGGATTATTTAAGACAAGCCACGGAAAAAATGCCGGCGGAAGACAAAGTAGATTCCTCCAACAAAGAACTATATCAAACCATAAAAACCCAATTGACTGAAACCAAACAGCAAATGGAAAAAGTTACCCAAACCGAAACCGAAAATTTGGGCTCGCTGGGTCAGTCCAATGTCTTAATTAAACTTCCGGGATATTTTGCCGTCCAAGTTAATGGCCAAATAATTAGCTTTAACCGACAGAACGGCAAAATTGAAGACAGCTTTTTAAAACTTGATGAAACCGTGGTCTCTAGTGTTTATACAGACAAAACAACGGCAAGTATTTATGACGGTAGTTCCATTTTTCTGTGGGATTTTTCAACCGGCAAATCCGGGAATGTATTTTCTCAAAACGTGCCGGACAAAAGCTCTTTTGGCGGAATGTCATATTATCCCACCAACAAAAGAGTTTACCTCGTCGACAAAAAATCTGCCACTATAATTAGTCTTGTTTCCGGTGACCAGTCTTTCAGCAAGCCGGTAATTTCGGTTCGCGACCAATCACTTAGTGACGCCGTGGACATGGCCATAGACGGGGCCATTTATGTTCTAAATAAATCCGGCGTTACCAAATTTCAAAATGGCAAGCTAACCAATTTTTCACTGCCCGCGCTCACCACTCCCTTGTCCGGAAGCGGCAAAATTTATACGGAGAAAGACTTTAACTACCTTTATATTTTAGACTCCGGAAACAAACGAATTTTAATTTATGACAAAAAAGGCGCGCTTATGCAAACATTGCAGTCCCCCGCTTTTACTAAACCGGTTGATTTCTTTGTCAGCGAAAAAACTAAAGAAATATTTTTACTAAACGATGCCAGCCTGCTTAAAATTAAACTACCATAATAATGAGTGAGGAAATAAATAATCGAGAAATTGAGGTCAGATTTTTAGGGATTAACGTGGAAGAAATTGTAAAAAAGTTGCTCCTTATGGGCGCCAAGGATAAGGGAGAGGAACTGTTAGAGGAAACCATTTTTTACGATTTAGACAAAAAATGGTTAGCGGAAAAAAAGGTAGTACGCTTGCGCAAAACCCCAACCAAACAATTATTAACTTATAAACATACCACTGCCGATACGCCGAACGGCACCGAAGAAATTGAAATGACAGTTGATGATTTGGCTAAAACTAAGTCCCTATTGGAAGCATTGGGCTTAAAAGCCTTTCGGATTCAAGAAAAAAAACGCCGGATATTTTTGTGGGATGGGGTGGAATTTGCCATAGACGAGCACCCAATGGTTCCGCCATATTTAGAGATTGAAGGCCCTTCGGAAACTTTAATTAAAGACGCGGCCAGAGCCGTTGAGTTAGATTGGAAAGATGCCCACTTTGAATCTTCCCGGGATTTTATTGAAAATTATTACAAAATTCCCCTGACCTCCTATAAAACTTACACTTTCAAAAAAATAGAATAATATCTTTTAAAAACCCTTCCTGAAGCTACCGGAAGGGTTTTTAAAATTCTCCTGTTTTCACCATAACCATAAATAACGGCCGTTATTTATGGTTATGTGGGTATGATTGATTTTGTAAAAATTCTTTGGTAATTTTTTCTGTTTCTGCCAAATTTTTTGCTTCCATTAATTTTGCCCGAAGTTCGTGTGAACCGGGAAAGCCCGAAGCATAAGCTTTAAAATGCTTGCGCATTATCATAAAACTTTTTTCCGGTAACCACTCGGTGAATAATTTTGCGTGTTCCAACATTACTGCGAGCCGTTCTTTTAGAACTGGTTGATAAGATTGGTTAAAATCAGGCGAGTTTACTTCCCCTCCAAGTCTAAAAAACCACGGATTCCCAAAAGCTCCCCTTCCCACCATTACGCCATCAACTTTAGTTTGCGTGACTCTGTCTAAACCTTCTTGGTAGGATTTTATATCTCCATTGCCGATAATTAGCGGCCGAAGGCCAACTAATTTCCCTCTCCCCATAGCCAATTCTATTTTTCCTTCCCCCTCTGGGGGAAGGTGACCGAAGGCCGGATGAGGTTCGGGAGAGGGTGAAGGGTGAGGGCTTATTGGATACATTTCATCTCTAATTCTAACCGCTTGGGCAATCGCTTCCCAGTTGGCCGGGACTTTGGATTTTTCTTGTTTGGTTCGACCGTGTAAAGCAATTACCGCCGGCTCAGTACTTAATAAATGTTTAATCCATTCTTCCAGTTCTTCTTTTTTACTATAACCGATTCTGGTTTTTACCGACACCGGCAAACCGCCACCGCCTTTTTTAACTGCCTCAATTATTTCTTTGGCTAACTTTGGTTCTCGAATAAGCGCAGCGCAAGCGCCAATGCTAATTTCTTTGTCCTGCGGACAGCCCATATTAATATCTATACCGTCAAAACCCAATTCCGCGCAAATTTGAGCCGATTGATAAAATTTTTCCGGGTTGGTACCCCAAATTTGCGCCACCATTGGTTTTTGCTGTTGGGTAAACTTTAAATCTATGGCTAATTTTTTTCGCCCCTCGGGGTGTGTTAAACCATCTACATTTACAAACTCGGTGTACATGACAAAAGACGCGTTAGCGACATTATTTACCTCCCCAAGAGATGGGGAGGATGCCCGCCTTGCCCGCCGAAGCCTTGGCGAAGGAGGGAGGGCAGGAGAGGTTGATGCTTCCGTCCGACTTCCGATATTCCGATTTCTGCTGTACCGCGCAAACATTTCCCTAAAAGCCACGTCTGTGACTTCTTCCATTGGCGCCAATGCAAAAATCGGCCGTGGCATTCGTGCCCAGAAATTTTTATCCGTTTTCTTTTTCCAAAAATTTAACATACCTGTAAGTTTAAATCAAAACCCTATATCAATCAAGAAAATACAAAACCGCCCCAATACCACGTAGGCAAAGGGGCGGTTTGTGATTGAACGTTTGGATGCAGACTACTTTGCCTGTATCTTGCTGAGTGCCTCCTCAAATGGAGCGAGGCGATCAAGGCGAGCTTCCATCGCGGTGAGCGCGGCCTCAATCGCATCGATGGTTTTGTGGAGCTGACGAAACAAGTCAGCCAAGGTCCCGAGTGCGGGTGGTGGATCCACTTGGTGAGCATCAGGATTACTGGCGCCTAACCTCTTCGCCATAGAACCAACTTTATCCCGCTTTTTGAGTTGCTGGTACCACATCGTGGCCACGTTTTGCCGTTGCGCGGAGGGGAATTCCGCCACCACGAATGGGAGCAACTCATCAACATTTTTGACGTCTAGGTGCTCACGAATGACATCGGTTTGGGTACGAGGCCCACCCTTTTTTTTGGGCATTTCACTGACTCCTTTCTTACCAACGCTCTCTAAAACCGTCTCGCGGGAAACGGCCTCTATAACTTCGGCCGGCGCGGAAGCCTGTTGTGCCAATTGGGCACGCTCCCGCAGGAACTCATCTAGGTTTTCTTTGCCAAAAGGCTGGAACTTTACGCCTCTGCGCGTGGCCAAATCGGATAGTGACAGCCTGTCAAACCTGAGCAGGCCGGAACTTACCAAAAAAAGACACGCGTCATTCGGCAATTCATCCCATTTGTCGTTATCAGCTGGCCACCATAAAAGGTCAGGTGCCTTTTGATACCGACCAAGATCTGAACTGTCAGCTCCGATAACCACCACCTTTGTTTTAGGCATTGGTGGAAGTTTGGGCTTTGTGACAAAGCCAGCGTAGCTCTGACACAAAAAATCAGCAACTTCCTTACAATTGTTATGATAGGAAACAGAAAGTTCAGGTATGCCGGCTTGCGCCAGAGTCCTTTTAATTTCATGAATCCCTGCTCTCCCAATCTGACTACTTAGAAACGCCTCCTCAATACCGGGCAGGCACCCGTTAAAGGAGTATGTCCTTGATCGCCAGATAAAACAAACCTGTTTAAGATCCTTAACCTCCTCCGGAAAATCCCTTTGGTCAAAGCCGACTACCAAAGTCTTCGGCCGAGAACATAAAGATTTCCCAGCGGGCAAAGGAAATAACATCTTCGCCTGCCTTTCCGACCCTTTCTCCTTATAGAGCCATTTTTTGAGCTGTTGATAGTCGTCGGATGCCAAGTATACCTTCCTGACACCGATGTTTTCCAAAAAACTCAGAACTTCGAGTTGCTTCTTCCGAGTCATCACCAAACCTAACAATACGACATTGTCAGATAAGGTGAGGATTTCAGCCTGTAAGGGATCTCCTTTCATACCTAAGCACAGTTGCCAATGCGTTAGCCAACTCACACTCGGGTGTTCCATATCTTTTTGCCTAAGCCACGTTAGGCTAGACAATACCACTGAAACCCTTTCGGGAAGCAATGGAAAACCGTTCAATATTTCCATCATCGCCTCCTTAAGGGATGTAAAAATGCGTTAGCCTATTATAACTGCCAAAACTTCCCTAGTCAATAAGCAATTTTAAAACCGCCCCGCTCTTTGTTACAAAGGGCGGGGCGGTTTTTCCTATAAGCTGATTGAGTTTTAAGAGATCCCTCTGATGCTAATTTGGGATGAATATGAAATAGAATGCTACTATTTCATATTCACTTTAGCACCAGCCTCTTCCAACTTTTTCTTCAAAGCTTCAGCGTCGGCTTTCGGCATGTTTTCTTTAACAGCTTTCGGCGCGGCATCCACAATGTCTTTGGCTTCTTTTAAGCCTAAGCCAGTAACTTCACGGACTACTTTAATGACATTGATTTTGTTTGGACCGGCTTCAGCCAATTCAACGGTGAATTCAGTCTTTTCTTCGGCAGCGGCAGCACCGGCTCCGGCAGCGGCACCCATCATCATAGGGGCAGCGGCAGAAACGCCAAATTTTTCTTCTAAAACTTTTACAAGTTCAGACAGCTCAATGGCTGTAAGTTTTTCAACCGCTTCCACGATAGCTTTAAACTTTTCGGGAACAACGGTAGTCTTTGTCTCTTCTGACATAAGGATTACCTTTCTAAATAAGTTAAAATGATAAAATGATTCTTAAGCAACAACAGGAGTTGCTTCTACAGCAACTTCGCTGACTGCTTCCCCGATTTTTTCTGCGCGAGCTTTTAACACTCTGGCAAAAGCGGATACAGGACCGTTCAACACGGACATAAACTGAGCACGTAACTGGTCTTTGCTTGGCAAGTCGGCCAGGGCCATAATTTCCGTTTTAGAAAGCATTTTGCCTTCGACAACACCTTCCAAAATGGAAAAAGTTTTTATGCTGCTGCTCAAAGTTTTAATAACTCTGGCGGCGACAGTTTCGTCTTCGTTGGAGATAGACAAAATAACCGGTTCTTTGTAGTCTACGGTTTCAGCAACAATCCCGCTGGCTTCCATAGCTTTTTTTACTAACGGAATTTTGTAAACTTTGGAAAAGACTTTTTCTTTGCGCAAAGTATTTCTAAAGGTGTCCATATCTTTTACGGTTGTGCCTCTGTAGGCAGTAACCACAATAGACTTGGCGCCCTTTAATTTTTCCGTTAACTCGGTTAAATCTTTCTCTTTTTGTGATTTTAATTTAGCCATAATATAACAATCTTTCTTAACTATAATACGATATAGTAATATAGTGCCGACCTTTGCCCCACTTTATAATTATTGTAGGGGGCACCCTCCGAAGTCCCGATGAATCGAGACGAAGGAGGGTTAATTAAAATATCCTCTAATAAAACAAAAACTCGGGTCTTCCCGAGTGAGTTCCTACAAGCTAATAGCTACCAGCTACAAGCTAATGGTTTTCCTCGGTGGGCTTTCCACTAATGTGGTTTAATCCCGATATTCGGGAGCCAACTGTCTTTGGATATTTTCCGCCAGAGGCGGATCCGCCTATAGCGGAAACTTTTGCTATTATACCAAACCCCCTAAATTCCGTCAAATGGAAGAGGTGTCCCCTCTTCCAACTTGATTTTATGGTATAATAAATAATTTTGTTTTCTGCCCCCTGTCATTCCGGACTTGATCCGGAATCCATGTGCTTAGAACTGCTGGGTACCGGACATTCCGAAAAGTCGGAAATCCTGGATGGCACAAAAATAGCATCCGCAGTCATCCGTAAATCCGGATTTAATCCGCAACTCCGGATCGGATTTACCCCATTATAAACTTAGGCACATAAGCAAACATTGCTACTAACTCGCGCAAATAATAAAAAGCCAATTCCGAATTTTTATAATAACTAGCTTTAGGCGAACTCCAATAAACCGGACCAAACCCTTCGCGCTTGGCCATAATTACAGCACGGGCTAAATGGTATTCATCGCTGACGATTACCAAACTTTTACCGGAGCCGATTTTGGCTTTGGTGTTTTTTAGATTATCGTAAGTGGAATGTGATTCTTCTTCCAAAATTAACGGCACCGGTTGTTTACTGTTAGCCTCTATAACTTTGCGCATATAACCGGCTTCGGAAATGTCTTTGTCGGAAATTCGTCCGCCGGACAGCACCATAATTTTTGCATCCCCTTCCTGATACAATTTTAAACCCTGCAAACTTCTATTATATAGAGCCGGGGTATTTATAGCCGCGCCCAAAACCACAATAGCATCCGCAAATTTTATTTTTGGCCGATACGCGCCAAAAAATACCACCACAGCCAAATCCAGCAAAATCAAGCTAAAAGCCGTAATAGCAATCCACTTATAAATTTTCCACATTGTTTTCATCCCGTTTGAGAAAGAAAATGATGATAAAGATTAATTAACGCTTATCTATAATTATAGCACCAAACTTGAAAAGTCTCTTAAAAGCTGGTAAAATGACCGAGATTACCATATTGGGGCGTAGCCAAGCGGTAAGGCAGAGGACTCTGAATCCTCCATCGTAGGTTCGATCCCTACCGCCCCAGCCATTCACTTTTTTAGTAAGTGACCAAGGATTCAATATATTTTACAAAACACTATATGTTTAGAAATATAGAAAATTGGTTTAGAAACAAAGAAGTAGTGGGACGAGCTAGCGGACCGAGTGAATCAGAACCCACTAGTCATCCTGAATATGCCCGAGGGAGTATCCTCGAATCATTTGAGGGGCGCTCGCTAGAAGCATATATTAAAGAATTCAATATTAAGCTAGAAGATTTACAAGGAAACACTATTTTAGATCTGGGAGCTAGTCTGAAAAATAAATTTGCTGAGGAACTTAAGCAAAGAGGCGTAGAAGCCAAAGTGATATCACTAAGCCCGGACTTTTCTGACCAAACAATCAGTCAACAAACTAAGGAGGCATCCCCAGAAGGCCAACTAGTAGCCGGATTGGGGCAAAATTTGCCATTTGCCGACAATACATTTGATAAAATTTATTCTCTTCACGCACACGAGCATTTTAAAACACTGCAGGATGTTTACAATGCTCTAAAAGAGATGGCGAGAACCTTAAAAAAAGGCGGTATCGCAAAGATGGGTCCAATTTACGATATCCCAAATTACTCCCATATTTTTCAGCAGTACTCTGAAGATACAAATCTTAAATCACTTCTGGCCCAATACGAGGTTACTTTTGAAAGAGAAGATGTATCACCAGATCTTCCACCCGTTAAAGTAAAAGACGATGCCGCGAATGCTTTTTATGTTATGGGTTATTGTCTGGTAATTCGCAAAAATATGAAGGAAAGCAGCCCGACCGAGGCACAGTAACAGCCTTCTTGCAAAGACTCCCAATTCTCCTTACAACCCCCCCCTGAAGACGTGATTATTAACAGAGCCACACAACAAATAAAATAACCATTCTAATTTATTTAGAATGGTTATTTTATTTGTTAAATTTTCTTCCCTTACTTTGACACTAACGGCTGTTTTGTGTTAACTTTAACTGTTTTACGAACGTCAAAAGGAGGCAAGGGATGGACGACAAGTTGAGGAAGCTCATGCAGGAGCTGGGCAACGCGATTAACGAGTCGCTGTCCGATAGCGACCACATTGCGGAAGCCATCGGTCAGATCAAGAACGCCGGCTACGACGTTTTCCTGGTACTGGAAGCCACCATTGGCTTCAACAAACGGGAATTCGATGAGCCTGAGCCTAAAGCAGAAGACAAACCAGAATGGCTGAAAGGACTGGCTCACCCAGCCACTCCGCCGGTCACAATCAACTGGACTACTCAGGACCAAAAATTCCTGAGAGCTCTCAAAATTGCCACCAGCGACGATACTAAGAAATGACCCGCTCGTCGCTAATGGGCCCACGCTTACAAGAGCGGTTAACCGGAGACCTCCGGCTAACCGCTCGCTTTTTTTAATCACAAATTTTATAAAGTTAACCGTGCAAGTAAATACGAAAGGGTGGATTCTGCGCCTTGGTTTAGGTTGGTGCGGTTTTGGCTTAAGCCGTCATAACATCCGCCGGTTACGGGATCATAAACAAACTGCCCTAAAACATTGTCGCCCAAAAACCAATTAAAGGCCGTGTGCATTAAATCCAAATACTTTTTTTCTTTTGAAACCTTGTGCATAGTTTTTAGCGCTTGCACCATAGCAGCCGGGTCTTCCGGTTGTTGGTCATACTCCGCGCGTTTGCCCCCTTGCTTGTACCAACCATCTTGCCCAATGGCGTTGTACATCCCATTTACAAAAGTTTGGCTAATTAAAAAGTCTAAAGTTTTTTTCCCCACAGTGAAATATTCTATATTCCCGGTGGTTAAATACCCCAACAGGAGGGCTTCGGGCAATAACGCATTAGAATATGTCAGTACCTGTTCAAACCAATCCCATTTATCGCTCCGTGATTGATTATAACGAAAAAGCAAAAAGTCGCAGTGCCGGGTAATAGCTTCGCGGGTTTTCGCAGTTTGGCGCAAAGAGCATAAACCTTTTATGTAAAAAGCAGCCGACCTTGGAGATAAAAATTCCCGCCTGGTTTCCGGCTGATAAAGTTTTTTTGCTTTTTCTCGCAAAGCAACAGGCAAACTGCTGGTCGCAGCTGCAACCATCAATGCGTACAGACACCGGGCATTGGCGTCTTCCATATTGTCGCGCGTATTGGCGGGAAAATTTGCTTGTTGGTCAATAGTAAAATAATTTCTAAATCTCCCCTGCTCAATTTTGGCCGAATCAATAAAATTTAAATAGGTTTTGATTAACGGTAAAACTTTCCGGCCTGGAAATTTTTTATAATACCTTATGGCCACAGTCAGCGCCCGCGCGTTATCATCTAAAGTGTACCCGGAACGGGAATCCGGAATATGCAAATGCGCGAATTGCAAAATTCCAAACTTGTCTGTGAGCGCCTGAATATGATCTAACTTAATGGGCGGGAGATTTTTACTTGAGGTGGATAACTCCGGCGCAAAACGGGAAAAATATTTTGCGCAAGCTATGGCCACGTTTGGCCATATCATATGACGAGTTTTAAAATAGGCATTTTGCCCCATGCTCTTGAGCTGTGCGGTGTCAGCCAAAAGCCACAATAGAGCGCTACTAAAAGCTCCGGGGTCTTTAAACGGCACTAGCGCGCCGACATCCGGAGTTATATCTTGCAAGGCTTGCGGAAATTTTGTGGAAATGACCGGCCGGCCGGCTCCCTCAGCATATGATAAAGTGCCGCTAACCGCCTGGTGCGGATCTTGAGTGCTCGAAATATAAATATCCGTGGCTTGTAAATATTTTAGCAACTCAGGAGTTGCAAAATACTGGTCAATAAACTCCACGTGGAATCCTAAATTTAAACTTGTCACTAAATCTTTTAGGCTTTGTCTATAAGTTTCGCCTTCTGACTTTTTTACTTCCGGGTGAGTTTTCCCAATAACCAAATACTTTAAAGTGGGAAATTTATTTATTACTACGGGTAAGGAATTAATAACGTATTCAATTCCTTTGCCCTTGCTTAACAAACCAAAAGTGGAAATAATCGGTGTTTGTGGCAAGCCCAAATTAATTTTTCCCTGCTCCGGGGAAATATACAGTTGCGGGTGAATCCCGTGAGGAATAACCGTGATTTTGTCTTCCGAAAAATGGTAATCAGAAATTAATATTTCCTTGGCTTTTGCCGTCATAACTATAAAACCAGAGGCTAAGTTTGCCAAAGCCGACATCCGAGTTAACACAATCTCCTGGGGCTCGGGCAATATGGTATGAAAAGTTATGACCGCCGGTTTTTTTAGTTCTTTTAAAAATATTTCCACATACTCGCCCCAAACTCCGCCAAAAATTCCAAACTCATGCTGAATACTAACCAATTTTACGCGTTTATCGCGGTTCAATTTTTTTGCCACTTCCAAATAACTTTTTGGGTTATTATGTTCAACCACGCCCAATAAATTTTTTGGGAAACGTAATTTTGCGCCCGGGGCTTGCATGGCCACCACCAGCATTTCCGCGCCCGGTAAATACAAATTATTATAGGCCACCACCAAATCCCGGGAAAATGTTGCGATCCCGCATTCCCTTGGCGGATAGGTACTTAAACAAACAATTACAGATTGGTTAGCCATTGGGATTGTTAATTAATTCCTGTATCAATTCAGACAAATTTACCGAAGCGACCGCAATTCGCGTATCGGCCGCGCCATAATAAATATATAACTCTTCCCCATACACGCAAGCGGCGGAAGGGAAAATTACATTATCGGCAATGCCGGATTTTTCCCACTCCTTCTGTGGGGAAAATAACGGCTCCGCGAGCCTGCCGATTACTTTAGTGGGGTCATTTAAATCCAACAAGGCAACAGAAGCCCGATAAACATTTCCGGTCGGAGTTTCTTCCACCCCATGATATATTTGAATCCACCCAAATGGGGTTTCTATTGGCGCGCAGCTGGCGCCGATTTTCCGGGTTTCGTACCAGAACTTTGGATTCATTACCACATGTTTATGTAGCTCCTTTAGCTGATCTTCCCAAAACTCTTGGGATTTTAACTGGTCCAAATTATCCAAATACATATACTGCAAGCCCGGCATAACCCGATGCAAGAGCAAAAGTTTGTGATTAAATTTTTTGGGGAATAAAATTAAATCTTTTTCCCACAACAACACATCCGGGGCAATAGTTTTTTGGTAATGTAACGCGTACCAATTATACCTTTCCGGTAAACTGGGGTGAGAAAACAATTGTCTGGCTTTCTCATAACTAATAGAAGGCGTTACCAGTCCCTGCTTTTCAAACTTCACCAAATCCCGACTACAGGCAAGGGCAGTACGCGCATCTTTGCCGTCGTAGGCGGTATAAAATAAATAATAGGTTTCGTCTATTTTTACTATCCGCGGATCTTCAATACCATGCTTTTCGTAATCGTATTCCGGCACCATAATGGGCGCTTTGGCCCTAAATAACACTTTATCTTTCTCAATTTGGCAATAACCCAAGCTGGAGAAATTTTGTTTTTTTACGGCGCGGTAAAACATGTGAGTTAGGCCGTCTTTTTGAATACAGGTTGGGTTTAGCACTCCTTCATTTTCAAAATCTAGTTCGGTTTTTTCTAATAACTTGCCATAAAATTTTGGTTTGAGCATATAAGTATAGTATAACCTATTTTTGCTCTGACTGGAACGTGCCACTCAACTTTTAACTAAAACACTGAGTTAAGCGTTAAAAAATGTTATCCACCTATATACACAACCTATAATAGAGAATACGCTTAAGGCCTTAGTCAAATGGCTATTTAAGTATTAAACTAGAATAGGCGGATTGGATATAAAATATGCTGACGGATAAACAAATAACTAAAATTCGTAAGGCCTTTAACGGTACCGACCAAAGAGTAATATTTAAGATTCTTGGCGATACCAACCGTTACCGTATTTTTGAGATGCTTGGCAAAGAACTCCAGCTGACAGTTAGTGATATTGCCAAAGTGTTAAAAATTTCCATTCCCTTAGCTTCCCAACATTTAAAAATTTTGGAGCATGGCAATATGTTGGAAAAAGAAAAACAAGGCCAAAAAGTTTATTACAAACTCAAAGCCGATAACCGCATTGCCAAATCCATTGCCGACGAAGTAATTTAAGTTATAGATAATGAAAAACCATCCTAATTTTGGGATGGTTTTTTCATTTCGTCGCATTTTTCATGCATATGCACGTTTTTTGCGACAAAATAAAAACATCCCGCGTTCAATCGTGCCAAAGTGGCCACGACGAACGCGGGAAAAGATTACCTGCTCTGCTAGACAGGCTGAGTACCCGAAAGTACGGTGTGCTCCAACTCAAGCAGAATTGCTTTGCCTGCCTGAGAGTTGGCAAACCGTTTATGTTCAGCGCGTAGTCTACCAACGAGCTGACGGACAGCGGTTGCAACCCTCTCATTCTCCGCGATCAAACGGCCTTGCAAGACCGAATGATCAAGAAAGACTGAGTCGAAGTCCCCCCTTGGATGGGAACTAACGTATTCAAATGCTCTTAGAAGATTCGCGTGGAGAGCACTACCGTACCGGTCTTCCAACCGAATGCGAACGGTACATAGATTTCCAGACAGATCATGAGCGCTGACAAGCTGAAAATTCCAACAAGGTGATTCCCAGTTAGCGACATGGTAGCTATGAGCCT
>Ga0172379_10004097_pt1 | contig 22052 bp, 19 predicted proteins | sample GrowelOW334metaG_FD_119756 | JGI IMG/M metagenome (GOLD analysis project Ga0172379, IMG submission 119756) | Groundwater microbial communities from an aquifer near a municipal landfill in Southern Ontario, Canada - Groundwater well OW334 metaG | ecosystem: Environmental > Aquatic > Deep... | reverse complement strand
TATACGGATTATCCGGCGCTGGGCTGATAGTGGCGGAGACGGGTAATTCCGGTCGGATGCAGGAGGGAAGTTGTTAATCTGGCGTGCTAGTGGCAACATCAGTAGTCGCACCAGATCTGTCTGCGCCTTGAAAAAGCGGCGACACGTCGCCGCACTCCAAAGTTGAACCATCCCCACGCGAAGCACAGGAACAATAAGGCCTGTTCCTTTTTGACTGACTCACGAATACTGCCGAATCAGTGCTTCCCGAGCATCTCGTCGATCGCCGCCGCGAAGGCAGCATAAGGCTGAGCGCCGACGATGACCCGGCCCTCCACCGTGTCACCTGCAGTCTTGCCGAGTATGAATGTCGGCGTTCCGGTGATACCCAGCGATTGTGCATATTTGGCTTCGACTCCGATCTCCTTCAGATGCCTGCCCTCTGCCATGCAACTGTTGAAGGTATCACCATTGAGCGCAAGATCTTTTGCATAACCGGCCAGTGAATCGACATCGAGCCTGCTCTGGTTTTTGAACACCAGCTCCTTCATCTCCCAGAACTTGCCCTGATCCCCGGCGCAATGCACGGACTGGGCGGCTTTCATGGCGTATGGATGCATATCCGACAAAGGGAGGTCGCGCAGGATCACGCGCAGTTTGCCGGTGTCGATATAGTTCTTTTTGATCTCGGGAAAAGTGCTCGTCTCGAACCGGCCGCAGAACGGGCACTGGTAGTCGGTGAATTCCACCATGGTCAGCGGCGCATCGCTTTTGCCGAGCACGTATATCGCATCGCCCTTGACTGTCAGGTTCTGTGGCATCTGCGGGACTGCCGGTGCCTGCTGCTGTTGCGGTCTTGCCAGCAGTTGCTTGATCTCGCGCAGCTCCTTGAGTATCGCATCGCCCTGATCCTTGGTCATGGGCGCTGCCAGAGCCGCACCGTTCACGGTTATGATGAGCGCGCTCATCATTGCCACCAGAAAATTCTTCATGATTTCTCCCTTGTAATTAATTTCATCCAACTGAAATCCGGCACATGCCCCGTCCGGATTATATTCTCGAATGTGCACTGTCCCAATCTATCAAACATCGAATTGCAAGCTCGCCAGCCTTGCGTAAAGCCCGCTCTGTTTGCGCAAGTCTTCCGGCGTCCCGGTTTCGACGATGCGGCCTTGTTCCAGCACCACGATGCGATCGGCCTTCTGCACGGTAGCCAGGCGGTGCGCGATGATCAGCGTGGTGCGGCCCTGCATCGCGGCGTTCAATCCTTGCTGCACCAGGATCTCCGATTCCGCATCGAGCGCGCTGGTGGCCTCGTCCAGCAGCAACAGCGGCGCGTTCTTCAGGATCGCGCGCGCGATCGCGATGCGCTGGCGTTGCCCGCCGGACAAGCGCGTGCCGCGTTCGCCGAGGAAGGTCTGGTAGCCCTGCGGCAGGCGGGCGATGAATTCATCCACCAGCGCGGCACGGGCTGCGGCCACCACTTCTTCATCGCTGGCATCGGGGCGGCCGTAGCGGATATTCTCCAGCGCGTTGGCCGAGAAGATCACCGCGTCCTGCGGCACGATCGCGATCTTGCCGCGCAGGTCGTGCAGCGCAAGCTGGCGGATATCCTGCCCGTTGAGACGGATCACGCCGGCGCTGACATCGTAAAAACGCAGCAGCAACTGGAACAGCGTGGTCTTGCCCGCGCCGGAAGGGCCGACCAGCGCGACGCTTTCGCCGGGCGCGATATCAAGTGAAATATTGTCCAGCGCGGCGGTCTGCAAACGCGACGGATAGCGGAAGCTGACCTGCTCGAAGCGGATCGCCGCCTGCTTCGGCTGCGGCAGCGCTTGCGGTGCAGCCACTTCGGCGATGCTGGATTCGGCATGCAGCAGTTCCAGCAGGCGTTCGGTCGCGCCCGCCGCGCGCATCACATCGCCCCACACTTCCGCCATCGTGCCCACGCCGCCCGCGACCAGCGCCGCGTAGAGGATGAACGAGGCGAGCTGTCCGCCGGTCATCGCGCCGTCATGCACCTGGTTCGCGCCGATCCACAGCACGAAGATGATGCTGCCCATCACCGCGGTGATGATCAGCGCCGTGAGTGCGGCGCGCACGCGGGTGCGGCGGATCGCGGTGACGAAGCTCAGCTCCGCGCTGGCGGCGAAACGCCGGGTCTCGCGCGGTTCCTGTGTATAGGCCTGCACCGTCGGCACCGCGTTGAGTATCTCGCCGGCCAGCGCCGAGGCATCCGCGATCTTGTCCTGCGATTCGCGCGAGAGTTTTTTCACCCTGCGGCCGATCACGAAGATCGGCAGCGCCAGCAGCAACATCAGGCCGAGGTTCAATGAGAACAGGTAGAAACTGGTCACCGCCAGCATCACCATGCCGCCGATGAACTGGAACAGGCTGCGCAAGCCCATCGCGATCGAGCTGCCGACCACGGTCTGGATCAGCGTGGTGTCGCCGGTCAGCCGCGACAGCACCTCGCCGGTTTGCAGCGTCTCGAAGAATTGCGGCGACTGCCGCAGCACCCGCGCATACACCGCGCTGCGCAGATCCGCCGCCACCCGTTCCCCCACCCAGCTCACCGTGTAAAAGCGCGCCGCCACCGCCAGCGCCCACACGCTCGCCAAGCCGAACAGCGCGGCGAAATGGGCATCCAGGCTCTGCGTGCCCAACAGTACACCACGGGGTTTTTCGCCTTGCCCGAAGCCGAGGTCGATCAGGTCGCGAAACGCCAAAGGCAACAGCAGCACCGTGCCGGAAGCGAGGATCAGCAACACGAAAGCCAGCGCCACCCTGCCGCGATAGGGGCGCAGGAAAGGCAGCAAGTCCCGCAGCGGGGACAGGCGTTTTGTTGCCGCAGGTTGTGCTGAAGTGGAAATGGCTGGTCCTTGATTAAGCAGCTACACGACAAACTTCTTTTTTTCCATTTGCTGTTGCCGGTAAAGTTGCCGCGCTTCTTCTTCCTTGAGCGTGTCGTTGATCTCGCGCATCACGCTGGCCAGGTCGGCCGGTTTCTCATTGCGCTCGAAGCGCCCGGTCAGCGGGCTTTCCGGATGCAGCTTGCCGCTCTGGTAGAGTGTCCATATCTCGATGCCGTAGTCGGTGTTCAGCAGTTCCGGGGCGAACTGTCCGAAATAGGTGGCCAGGTTGGTGACATCGCGCTCGAGCATGTTGAAGGCGTTGTTGTTGCTCGCCGCGTCGACGGCCTGGGGCAGGTCGATGATGACCGGCCCGTCGCTGCCGAGCAGCACGTTGAATTCGGACAGGTCGCCATGCACGACCCCCGCACAGAGCATGCGCACCACCTGGGTGATCAGGAAGCTGTGGTACTCGCGGGCCAGTTCGGGCGTGAGCACCAGATCGTTGAGCCTTGGTGCGGCGGAGCCATCGTCACCGGTCACCAGTTCCATCAGCAACACGCCTTCGAGAAAATTATACGGCGTGGGCACACGCACACCGGCGGCAGCAAGCTTGTACAGGGCATCCACCTCGGCGCTTTGCCAGGCTTCCTCCTGCGCCTTGCGGCCATATTTGGTGCCCTTCTCCATCGCGCGGGCGCGGCGGCTGTTCTTGACCTTGCGGCCTTCGGTGTAATCGACGCTCTGGCGAAAGCTGCGCTGGTCGGCCTCCTTGTAGACCTTCGCACAGCGTATCTCGTCGCCGCAGCGGACCACGTAGACCTTGGCTTCCTTGCCGCTCATCAACTGGCGCACGACCTCGTCGACGAGGCCGTCCTGGATCAGCGGTTCGATTCTTTTGGGTGTTTTCATAAGTTGCGGCATGATACCTTGAGTTAGCATCTGGCCGAACCCGTATAAAAAAGTTTCACTTTTTCCCGTGACGGATTATCATCTGCACGCGTTGCGCCTTGCCGAATCCAGCACAGGCTCAGCGGCAATAACTCGCCTCACCGCACCACATGAGTCGTTGCATATTTCACATGTCGTCACTACAAGGAGAATGATCATGGCTAAAGGACAACAGCGTAAATCCAAGGAAGCAAAGAAACCCAAGAAGCAACCACCACCCGCCGCGATTAGCCGCGCAATCTAGGCGTTCAGCGTAGGTTGGGTTGGGTTGGGCGCGAATTTTTGCACCAAAGGCAGGCAATTCTCTAAGCTCTGCGAACTTGAGAAATTGACACCGCCGTAACCCAACAAATCAAATCATTACGCCAATAGCCGGTATTGAGAGCTGGATTTGTCGGGTTACGCGATAAAACCGCTAACCCAACCTACATGACTATCATGCCCAAGCACACCACTCCCGATCACGCCCGCCTCGACCGCGTTATCGCGGAAGCACGCCGGCATAGCAACGAACGCGAGGCAACCTATCGCGAGCGTGCGCTCAAACTATTCCCGTGGATCTGCGGACGCTGTGGACGCGAGTTTGCCGGAGCGCGCCTGCGCGAGTTGACGGTGCACCACAAGGATCACAATCACGACAACAATCCGCTGGACGGCAGCAACTGGGAATTGCTGTGCCTGTATTGCCACGACAACGAGCACATGCGCCTCCTGGAAGAACAGGCGCGGCCGGGGAATCGCGACAACCATTCATCCGTGGCAACGCATAACCCTTTTGCCGATCTGCAAGCGCTACTCAAAAAGAAGGATTGAATCAGATGCCATCGGCTTGCTGGTTACCCGGCAATCCCAATCCCCCGTTGAAAAATGTAGTGGTTACACAACAGCGGCTGCAATGTTTGATCGGCGCTGCAAAAAACAGGGGAGACCGAGGTCTCCCCTGTTTTTATCTAGCGCTTTGTTGCGATTTGCGGGGCGCATGCAGCGCACCCCGCGTTACTTCTGACTGCAAACAAACACCGGACAACCGCTGTCTCACCATGCTGCTTCGAGCAGCATGGTGTACAGGTTGGTTGTTGGATTAGGCGTTGCCGCAGTCGTGTTTGCAGAGCCGCTGTACTTGCTGTAATTCGCGTGCAGCGCCACGTTCATCGCCAGGTCATACACGGCGGTCAGGGTGACCGCGTTGTCGCCATTCACACCATCGGCACCACCGTTCTTTGCATTACGGTAAGCGGCGCCTATGCTCAGGATATGGGGGACCACGCTGTAGTCCACGCCAAGCGTGTAAGCCTTGCGGGCGGTGACGCCGGCACCATAGGCACTGACCAGACCGGCGGATGCAACCGGGGCGTTCGCGTATTGCGCATATACACCCAACTCGTTCCCGGCCAGTTCACCATGCGCCTGGAGGTCGGCAAAGGTCTGTTTGGTTTCGGCCAGGACGGCGGGAGCGGTTGCAACGTTGGGATCACCGATAAGCGCCTGACCGCCCATCACGCCGACACCCGCCACCATCGCCCAGTCACCCAGTGTGGGGGTGGCCGCGACGCGGATGTAGTTGGAGCTCATGTCAAAGGAATTGAAGGCCCCGCCGTTGGCGCCCATGCCGTAGTTGGGCGACCACTTGGTGTAGTTGATGAAGCCCAAGTCGTTTTGCGCGACCAGCGCAACGCCGGTCGCACCGCCCAGATTCACCCCCCGGTCGGCGTTGTACTGGACCGCAGAAGTTTCGCGGCGGTTCTCGGCCCAGCGGTTGGCGCGCATCACCCCGCCGCTGGACAGCTCATAGCCGTATTGCACGCTCAGCGCATCGGTGGAAAAGGGGATCACGGATAACTTGGTGTTGCTGGCATCGAACATGATGGGAAACTTGATACCGGCCATGAGCGCGCCGCTGGCGACAGTATTGCCCTCGAACAGAACACCGATGTTCTCGGCCACGCGGCCGCCGAAGAACAGGCTGAGCTCGTCGCCGAATTGCACCATGCCGTCACTGGGCGTATTAGGCAGACCCGGTGCAGATGCAGGTCCGTTATCTTTCTGGTACCTGACCTTCATAAGTATGGCTGCGTTCAGCGTGTTGGGGATGGACAAGTGCTCGCCTTCGACCAGACCCTGTGCGCTCATCATGGTGTAGCCGGCCGCTTTGAAGGATCGGCCGAAGGCATTCAATACCGGAAAGTGCTGCTGGTGGCATGCTGCACACTCCATGCCGGTTTGACGGGCAAACGCCGGCAAAGCCGAAGCTTGCGGAGCAAATGCGATTACTACAAGCGTGCCTATCAGGGAAAGAATGCTTATCTTCATGATTATTCCTTGCAAATTCGATTAAAGGGGGGGCTGTCAGGCTCGCTAATGCGACTTAAGTTCCTCGCAACACACAGAAAATTTAACCCGCAAAGAACAACAGCGTATCACCCTGGCCAAGGCACAAGTTTCACTTGCTGCACTTATCCCACTTTCGCCCATGAAGTTCCGTACGCTGACGAACATAAAGACTGCAGCAATCCACTGATAGGGTTATGCAAGTTTTGACAGGCAAAAAAACAGGGGAGCCGAGACTCCCCCTGGTCTTTTGCAATAACCTATCGTTAGACAGAACACCGGAAAGTCATCTTCAATTTAAAATAATGTAGCCAGATTGATGTATGTTTGCGTACTACCGGTTGCGGCCGTTGTGGGTGCATCCCAGTAGTCGCCGCTTTGGCTGGTGCGGACCAGGTTCAGCAACATGTTCTGTGCCAGTTTGTAACTGGCTTCGAGCAGCCATGCGTTGTCACTGGCATTGGTCGCCGAACCAACGGCCACACCGCTCTTGCCGCGACGGATACCGAAGCCTACGGTAGCTTTTTCAGGGATCACGCCCAGTTCTGCCGCAAGATTGAACGAACTCCTGGTATCTGTACCGCCGTTGTATGTATTGCCATTAACCGTAGTTGGGGCACGCGCATAGGTGACATAGAAACCAACCGGCATGTTGCCAAATGCACCCTGCATCTGGCCGTCTATCGCAGTGGCCTTGGTGTCACTCAGGCCAAAGGTGGGGGCGATTTCGGCAACAGGCGGAGTCCCGGTAACGATATCGGAAAAGCCAACTACAGTAGACGTACCACCCCAGTACTGCACACCGATGCCGGTATCCCAGCCTGCCAGATCAAACGTACCGGCTGCGCGCAGATAGGTGGAGGTCAAAGCAGCGCCCGTGCCGCCCAGATCCGCAGGCCCGACCTGATTGAACTTGGTCAGGTTGATGAAGTAGCCGGGGTTGTTCACCACGATGGCCGCGCCGGTAGCCGCGGCGCCGGTGCCGATGTATTGCTGGGCGGACAGTATGGGAGCCACGGAGCCGTTGAAGTCGCCGCCGATGAACAGCATGGTATGTATGGCACTGGCACCGGTGTTCAGCACTTCATACCCATAGGATGCACCCTGGCCGTCGGTAGTGAAGGGCACCAGGCCTGCGCGGGTGCCGTCAGCGACTTCCCACAGCATCGGAATCTTGGCGGAAGATAGGCCGGCACCTGTACCGGCGTCTTGCAGCATGCCGAGTTCAGCCAGTGCGCCGGAGTTTTCACTGGTGCGACCGCCAACGAACAGCGAGAATTCACCATTGGTGCCTGGCACATAGAATGCGCCGTCACCAGGATTCCGCACCCCATCGGCGGTCCCGGCGCCAGCAGCATTGGTCTTGGTATAGCCGGCAGTGGTCAACACAGCCATATTCAGCGTGTTGGGAATGGAGAGGCTATCCCCTTCCACTTTGCCTTGTGCGCCCACCATGGTGTAAGCGCCGGCCTTGAATGCGCGACCGAAGGCGGTCAGCATCGGAAAGTGCTGGAAGTGACACGCGGCACAATTCATGCCGGTTTGACGGGCAAACGCCGGCAGTGCCAAAGCTTGAGGGGCAAATGCGATTGTCACAAATATGCCTATCAGGCGAAGGATCAATTTTTTCATGGCGTCTCCTTTATCGTTGAAAAGATAGAACTCATTCGCGTGATTCAGCCCAAGTGGCGCAGCTTTGAACCTGTTGAGAATAAAAATAGAACCGGTCCGGGCTTAACGCAAAGTCACACTTGCCGCGCTTATCCGACTTGCGTCCGCAACATTCCGTTCGTTACCGCACCTAATGAAAATGGAAAATCCAACCCTGATGATCCATAAAACGGCAGGCCACGAAAATGTCCGCTGCAAATCGCTGGTGAGCGTTATACGACTTGAGTGATGATGTCTCTCTCACGCCTGATGATCGAAGTATCATGCCGTGAGCAAAACTGTGGGAACATATTTCGTAACAAAATATTAGAATGCGCTAAACAGGTTGATGGTGGTGGTACCGCTTCCCAGCGCATTTTGGTGAGCCGCATCCCAGTAACCCCCGCTTGCGTTGGTGAGGGTGAACGATGCCATCATATTCTGTGCCAGCTTGTAGGTGGCAATCAGCGTGATCGCATTGTCACTTGCATTGCTGCCCGGGGTTCCTGATGCGACACCACTCTTGCCAAAGCGGATGGCGGCCCCCAGCGTGACTTTTTCAGGGACCACACCAATCTCTGCAGAGATATTCAGGGCGCTTTTGGTGGCAGTACCGTAAGCAGCCGTAGCGGGATCCATGTTGTAACTGTTCGCGCCGGCGGGTGCCGTGGCGTAACTGACGTAGAAACCCGCCGGCATGATGCCCAGTTTGCCTTGCATCTGGCCGTCAATAGCGGTTGCCTTGGTATCAGAGTATATGTATGTTCCGGTTCCAGCGGAAAAAGCAGCCGAATTTCCGCTCCATAGCTGGATACCCGCGCCCGCATCCCAGCCGGCCCAGTCAAACGTACCCGCAACACGAAGGTAGGTGGAACCCAGGACTGCCAGGGTACCGTTTGATATCCCGGACTGGTTATACTTGGTCAGATTGATGAAACCCGTTGCGTTGTTCGCGACGAATGCCAGGCCTGTTGCCGAACCGCCAGTGCCGATGAATTGCTGGGCTGAAAGTGCCGCGCTATGTGCGCCATTCAGACCGGATGTGCCGCTCATCATATGAACAAGGTTGGCGCCGGTATTCAGCAATTCAAAACCGTAGGACGCACCATGATCATCTGTGGTGAACGGTACGACACCTGCAAGCGTGCCTTCTTCCACTTTAAGCTCGGCAGATGTAACTTCAAACAGGACGGGCAACTTGGCGGAACTGTGCGTACCGCTGACAACGGTACCAGCGACGGATCCACCCGTACCGATCTCTGCCAGGAATCCCGTATTCTCGCTCACGCGGCCGCCAAAAAACAGGGCCAGTTCACCGCCGGTGCCAGGCACATAGAATGCGCCATCACCGGTTGTTTTTTGCGGTCCTGCACCGGCAGCCTGGTTGGTTTTTTCATAGCCTGCGGTTGCCAGCACAGCCATGTTCAGGGTGTTGGGAATAGCCAGATTTTCACCTTCCACTTTTCCCTGCGCGCCCATCATGGTGTAGCCTGCGGACTTGAAAGCACGCCCGAAGCCGTTCAGCATCGGGAAATGCTGGAAGTGGCATGCAGAACAAACCATGCCGGTTTGACGAGCGAACAAGGGCAGCGCTGCCACTTCCGACGCAAAAGTCACAGTAGCTATTATGCCTGCCAGGATAAGAATGATCTTTTTCATGCATTTTTTCCCAAAGAGTTTAAGAATACAATCGGTAAGTCTTGTGTAGCCAACCAACTGATGAGACTCGCAGCCATCTGCATGACACAAAGTCCCGGCTTGCCGCTATGATATTAAAAGACATTGCATAGCCATCTGACTGATAAAGCTACTAACCGTCCCGCCAAGCAACCAAAAAACGGTTGCCAAGTGATTGGTCACAAGTTGGCAAACTCCGACAAACAAGTGACGGGGCATCCGTCGATCGACCAGACTGCAAAAAACCCGCAATAAGCCTATATTCAAGATATTGTACATGAGCCAGAATCCCGCATCGAACCATTTTCCTTCTTGGCACTCGAATGCTGTGAGTGCTAGAATAAAACAAGTTTAAGGAGGGAACATAATGAATACCGCTATTAATTTGCCCATACCGTCTGCAGTTGGCAGTCTGGAAACTTATGTCCAAACGGTAAACCGCTTCCCGGTTCTATCGCAGGAGAGGGAGTTTGAGTTGGCGACACGCTTCAAAACCGGGAATGATCTTGATGCTGCACGTGAGTTGGTGCTTTCTCACTTGCGTGTGGTGGTCAGCGTGGCGCGTGGTTATGCCGGTTATGGCTTACCTCAAGCCGATCTGATCCAGGAGGGCAACATCGGCCTGATGAAAGCCGTGAAACGTTACGATCCGGAACGCGGTGTGCGTCTGGTGTCATTCGCACTGCACTGGATACGCGCCGAGATCCACGAGTTCGTGGTGCGCAACTGGCGGCTGGTGAAGATCGCCACCACCAAATCGCAACGCAAACTGTTCTTCAATCTGCGCAGCATGAAGAAAGGCCTGGAACCCCTCAAGCCGCAACAGATCAGCGAGATCGCGCAACAACTCAACGTCAGTGAACACGATGTGGTGGAAATGGAAGCGCGTTTCTCCGGGCATGAGATCGCATTGGAACCCGGCGGAAGCGATGACGATGAAAGCTACGCGCCGATCAGTTATCTGGCCGATAACGCGGAGCATGAACCATCGCATATTCTTGAGACCGCCGAGCGCGAAAAACTGCAGGCATCCGGCCTGGCGAACGCCTTGGCGGGCCTGGATGAACGCAGCCGCCGCATCGTTGAAGCGCGCTGGTTATGCGAGGAAGGTTCCGCTGCTACGCTGCATGACTTGGCAGACGAGTTCAACGTGTCGGCTGAACGCATCCGCCAGATCGAGCAAAAGGCCATGAGCAAGATGCATACTGCGCTGGCCCAGGCTGCTGTTTGACCGGCAAACAGCACAGAACAGCCCTGTCCTGAGCACTGTCGAAAAAAAGCCGCAGGATATGCGGCTTTTTTATTTCACGATCTTCAGGTTGGGCTTGTGTGCTACCGGCTTGGCTTCTCCGTCGCCACCGTTCGCAGGCGGTGGCGATTGGTCGCTGCCTTGAAACACCAACCCTTGTCCCGTCTCCTTGGCGAATATGCCTATGGTCGCCACCACGGGAACCATAAGATCGAATGGCACACCGCCGAATCGTCCGGTGCAGGTAATCATCTCATTGCCCATCTGCAGGTTGCGCACCGCGTCTGCACTGAGGTTCAGAACGATCTCGCCGTCCTTCACGTGTGCATGCGGCACCTCGGTATGTTCATCGACACGGACCGCCAGATAGGGAGTCAAGCCACTATCCACGCACCATTCATAAATCGCGCGTATCAGGTACGGGCGCGTGGATAACTCGCTCATTCCGATCTCGGCTCAGGGGGCGACGCACGAACGACGCTGACAGTGCCTTCGGCACGGGGCGGAGTGAACAAGGGAGCCAACATGGTTTCACCGATGCGATGTGGCTGGAATCACTTGCGCATCGCTCTTTCGGAAGCGGTCAGCGCATCGATAAAGCCCTGACGGGAAAACAAGCGCTCGGCATATTTCATCAGCGGCGCGGCTTCCTTGCCCATCTGGATGCCGTAATGATCGAGCCGCCATAGCAACGGTGCGATCGCTACATCCAGCATGGAGAACTCATCGCCCAGCAAAAACTTCTGATTGGCCAATATCTGCGCAAGCTGGGTCAGGTTGTCGCGAATGTTTGCTCGCGCCTTATCTGCCGCCTTCGGCACCCCATGCTCTATCACTTCAATCTGGCTGTATATCTCCTGTTCGAAGCGATGCAAGAACAGCCGCGCACGGCCGCGCATGACAGGGTCGGGCGGCATCAATTGCGGATGCGGAAAGCGTTCATCTATGTATTCGTTGATGATGTTCGCCTCATACAGCACCAGATCGCGCTCCACCAGCACCGGCACTTTTCCATAGGGATTGATCGCTGCGACATCCTCAGCCTTGTTCATCAGATCCACGTCAATCACCTCAAAATCCATGCCTTTCTCAAACAGCACGATCCGGCAACGGTGACTATAAGGATCTGAAGTCCCGGAATACAATCTCATCATAATTACTAATTACCCTTTAACCAATTGGATGCTTTGCAAACGCATACGCACCAGGAAAAAACCGATGGTCGCCACCACACCACTGACCACTATAGCAGCAATGACCGGATAGGACCCAATTCCCCCGTTAACACCACTTATCCAGACGTAGCGCTCGAACAACGTGCCGATGATGATACAAATGGCAATCGCCGATATCACTTTAACATTGTGTCGCGCCCCCGGGAAGGACAGTATAGAAAACGGAATCACAAATTTCAATGCAATCATCGCCCACCAGATGAACGTGTAATCGCCGTCTTGCATACCCACCATACGATCCCTTTCAGAGGGCAGGTTGCCATACCATATGGTCAGGTACTGGGCGAAGAAGGTATAAACCCACAACAGGGTAAAGGCAAACAACATCTGCGCGATGTAGTTATACACATATGTCTCTACCGGGCGCACCAATCTGTTGCGCCTGTTCAGCGCGAAGATCCAGACCACCAGGAAAGCCAGGAACATGCCGAAATTACTGACGAAATGTTGCATGCCATAGATCGCACTCTCCCAGGAAGGCAACATGGTCATTTCAAAATCCCACGCGACCATTGTGCCATACAACACGTAAGCATAGGGTACCCAGCACGCAATGGTGTGAAAACGTGCCGCGTCTTCAGCGCTGCGTTCGCTGACAGCCTGGCGCTGGATGAACACCCAGTGTATCGCCATCACCACCAGCATTCCAAGGATTTCGCGCGCCACCAGGAATGTGTAGTTATGCCACGCGGGAATGTGATGCGCATGTTCACCGGTTTCTTTCAACCACGGAAAAGTGGACTCGCCGTTCGCCAGCAACACCACCAGCAACACGAACGCCAGCGGGAACAAGGCGAACAGGGAACTTGCCAGCAGGCGGATCTCATACCTCCATCGCGCACCCACCAGATGCAGCACCGCGCACAGGGTCACGCCACTCAAGGCCAGGTACAACACCACCAGAAAATTCACGGTCAGAACCGACCAATTGCTATATGAAAACATTTTGACCGTCTCCTATTTTGTCTGGTGCGCAGCCGCAGCGGCAACGGGTGCCTTCTTTTGCAACACGGCGCGGATATAATTTACGACATGCCAGCGCTCGGTGGGGCTCAGATCTATGGCATAGACAGGCATCACTGCGCCGCCGAAGGTCATCATGCCAAAGATGTAACCATCGGGATAGTCCTTGGTGTTCCATGGATGCATATCATTGCTCGGAGTCAGATTCCAGGGTTTCAGGATCAATTTTGCCCCGACCAGTCCGTCGCCGGTACCGGACTTGCCGTGACAAGGGACGCAATAAATCGCAAAAAGACGGCCGCCCATGTCGACCGATTTCTTATCCGCCGGTATGGGGTTGGCCAGCTTGAACGCGGCGGCAGGATCCTTGACTTCCAACGAAGTGGCCGTACCTGGAACCGGCACCGAACGTTTCGGGAAAGGATTCATGCCGGGACTGGCATGGTCAACGCTTTCCTGAGGCTTGATACTGATCTGGTTGGCCATGTCATCCGACCACGGCCACGCATGCGCAAACATGGGTGTGACTAACAATGCTATTGCCAAGGATAATTTTTTCATTTCCCCGCCTCTTCCTGGATTTCCAAAGCCTGGTGCTTGGTAAAAATCGACTTCAAGGTACTGCTGGCAGACTCATCAGCCTGCACCAAAATACCGATCTGGTCTTCGGACACCTTGGCGCTGTACAAGGGCGAGCGCCTGGCAGGCAAGCCTGCACAGATCAGGAAACCCAGCACCGAAATATAGACGCCGCCCAGAATGAACATCTCATAAGTCAGCACGAAATTGGGCGGAAACGGCACGATAGGCTTCCCGCCCTTGAGCTGCGCAAAAAAGTTGGCTTGCGAACCGGAGATCAAAAAGAATGCCAGCAAACCGCCTGCCAATGCCCCGCCCAATGTGAACCACTGAACCCGGACCGGCTTGTCACCCAAAAACCCCTCCACCTCGGGATGTTCGATGGGCGATTTCACGATCATGTCCTTTTCTGCATTGAAACCCTGGATTCTGATTTTGCGCAGCTCTTTGACCACGGCCTCGGCTTCGTCAAAATTGCTGAACAACGCGAGTAGATGACGTTTGCTCATTAGTGTGCCCCCCCCTTCTCTGCATTCAGGCCGGCTGCTGCCAGTTTCGCGGTTGCTTCCAGCTTTTTGGTCGCCTGGCTGCGGTGATATACCATTTCCTTCACCTCATACATGGAGACAGACGGGAATACCTTGCAGAACACCATGAACAGCAACGTGAACCAGCCGAAGCTGCCGAATACGATGCCCCACTGGATAAGGCTGGGCCATTGATCATGATCCCAGGTCCACGGATAGTAGCCATGCGAGAAAGTCGGCGCAACGATCATCCAGCGTTCCAGCCACATGCCCATGTTCAATAACAACGACACAGCAAACAGCAACGGGATATGGGTCTGGAAACGCTTGAAAAACAGTGTCAACGGCACGATCGAGCCCAGGAAGTTCATCATCCACCAGAACGGCGCATACGGGCCCGTGGCTTTCTGGATCAAGACATCCTTGGCCGCCTGCTCATGACCGTACCAGACCGATGCATACTCGATCAGATTCAGGTAAGTCCATACCATCGCGATCGCGAAGGTCAGGCGCACGATCTTCTTCAGGATCGGCAGTGTCATGTACTCTTCGAACTTGAATACGTAGCGCAGTATGATGAACAGCGTGATGATCGCCGCGCAGCCGGAATACAAGGCACCCGCGACAAAGTACGGCGGGAACGAGGTGATGTGCCAGCCCGGTTGTTGCGACATCGCAAAATCGGACGCCACGATGGAGTGGACCGACACGGCCAGCGGGATCAGGAAGCAGGCGATCGTCAGATAGGTGACGCGGAAATTGCGCCACTGGCGGTCGGTCCCCTCCCAGCCCAGCGACAGCGCGGTGTACAACTTCTTGCGCCAGCCCGGATTCATGTTATCGCGGCAGATCGCCAGGTCGGGAATCATGCCTACATACAGGAACAGGATGGACGAACTCAGGTAAGTGAAGATCGCCATCGCGTCCCATAGCAGCGGAGACTGGAAGTTCGGCCAAACCATGCGCCCGTTCGGGTAAGGCAAAGCGTAATAAATCTGCCATACGCGACCCAGGTGCACAGCCACGAACAGACCGGCGGTCATCAGCGAGAAAGTCGTCATGGCCTCGGCGAAGCGATAGATCGGCTTGCGCCAGTCGGCATGCATCAAATGCAGGATCGCCGACAGCAAGGTGCCCGAGTGGCTCATACCGATCCAGAAGATGAAGGTGGCGATATACAAACCCCATACATGAGTGTTGTTCTTGTAGGAGACACCCATGCCGGTGTTGTACTGGTAAATCTCACAACCCACTGCCACACCCACCATGGCGATCGCGATCAACAAAATTACCCAATACAGCTTTCTGGGATTTTCCAAACTCTTGAGCACATCTTTATTGATCTTCGCCCAAGCGATGTCTTCGCGGATATCTTTCATCGTTTATTTCCTAAAGAAATTGCAGTGATTTTCCAATTATTCAAACAGCGCTTTCGCGTACGCGTTCCAGATACATGACCGAGGGATAAGGACGCAGCTCTTCAAAGATGCGATAACCGCGCAGCCCGCTCCCGCCCTCTTCCTTGTCCTTGGCTTGCTCATCCTTGGCCAGTTCGACCTGTTGCGCTTGCCATTGCTTGTGCACCCTGGATTCCGGGTCGACCAGGTTACCGAAAGTGATGGCACTGGTCGGGCAGGCTTGCTGACAGGCCGTCTGCACATCGCCGTCATGCACAAGGCGGCCTTCGTTCTTGGCGTTGTTCTTCGCCACCGTCACCCGCTGGATACAGAATGTGCATTTTTCCATCACACCCTTGCCGCGCACCGTCACATCCGGATTCAACTGCTGATTCATTTCGGCGGGCCAGACGTTGTCGGTAGTAGGATAGTCATACCAGTTGAAGTAGCGCACCTTGTATGGACAGTTCGCCTCACAGTACCGCGACCCGACGCAGCGGTTGTAGATCTGCGAATTGATGCCGTCCGGCGTATGGTTGGTCGCACCAACCGGGCACACCGTTTCGCACGGAGCAGCCTCGCATTGCTGGCACATCATAGGCAAAAATTGCGCGCCCTGATCCGGGAAGTCTCTGCCACCCTCGGTACCGAGGTCTTCATCCCAGTAGCGTTCGATGCGCATCCAGTGCATCGAGTGTCCGTGAGAATATTTTTCCTTGCCCACTACCGGCAGATTATTTTCCGCATAACACGCGACACTGCACGCGTTGCAGCCGCTGCATGCGTCCAGATCGATACTCATCGCCCATTTGTAGGGATTGTGCGGCACATCGTCGACCGGGTGGGTGTGACGAAAGTCCGACCAATTTTCCAGCAGATTGCTAACCGACATACTTAGACCTCCTCCGAAAGCTTAACTTTATCGCTGGGCAAGCGCGCGGCAATCTTCTTGCCCATCTGCTTGCCGCCTGCAGGACCTTCATCCTTGATCACGATCACGCGCGATCCGGTTTTACTGACCTTGACGCGGGTCTCGTGCAGCGCCAGTTCACCGGTTTCCTTGTCGAACACCGCGTCCAGTATCTGGAACGGGTTCACGCCATAACCCTTGGCATAACGGCCCAGCGCTTCGTGACCGCGACCCAGCGGTATGGAGATCGCGTCAGGGTGTATGCCCGGAAACAGATACGCTTGCGCTTTGATGGAGCCGTTCTTGCCGGTCACCTCGACGATATCGCCCTCTTCTATTCCCAGTTCGGCGGCCTTCTTTGGATGTATCTCCACCCATGAGTCCCACACGATGGTGGTCAGGGGATCGGGCGATTCCTGCAACCAGGGCTGGTTGGTATGGCGGCCGTCACGCAGGCTGGCATTCACACCCGGGATCAGTTGCAGCGGATATTGCGCATCGATCGCGGCAGGTGCCGGCAGCGACAGGCCCGCCGCGCCGGCCTTGCCCGACAACGCGGTGACCGGCCCTTCCAGTTTGATGATGCCCTTGCTCAACGTTTCGTCCCAGAAGGTATCATCGTCGACTTTACCGCCGCCCAATGCACCCTTGTTCTGCAACATGGCGGCGCGCAGGTAGGAATAGTAGTCATCGAATTTCTTGTAGTCCTCGCCGCGACGCTGTTTGATCAACGCCAGCAGGATATCGCCCATGCCGCGCGTGCCCTTGCCATCGGTACCGGCGTGCAGTTTTTCCATCAGCGGCTGCTGGATATTGATTTGCGCGCAGGTAGCCATGTATTCGGGAACCTGCGTGCCCCAGTCTTCCAGCGCGGAATCCAGCGGCAACACCAGGTCGGCCTGCAGGGCGGTCTCGTCCAGGTAGTGGGCAAACGCGACCTTGAAACCCGCCTTGGCCATATTGTCCGTGAACTTCATCGCGCCAGGCGCGGTGAATACCGGATTGGCAGCATAGCTGAACAGGATCTTGAACCTGCCCGCAGCCAGGCCGTCGTTCAACGATTTCAATGCGGCCGTATTGCCGGTGGCCGGGGCCATCTGCGGGAACGGAACGACTTCCGCAGCCTCTACCGTCTTGCCCACGTTGCCCAGCACCTGGTTGAGCAGGTTGATCGCGGCGGCATTCTGTGAGCCATGCGCATAACCTTCTGCCGCGCTGCCCGCCAACACCAGACTCGGCGTGCGCGCTTTCAGCAGGGCGGCGATCTTGTCGATCTGCTCGGCCGACACGCCGGTGTCCTTGCTGACGCGCGCCTTGTCATATCCCTTCACCGCTGCGGCGATATCGCCAGTCGCGGTACCCAGCGCGTTGATGATGCCCAGCGCCAGGATGCCTTCCGTTCCGGGACGCACCACCAGCCAGCGGTCCGCATTCGCACCGGTCAAGGTCATCTTGGACTCGACCTGCACCAGCACCCCGCGCTGACCGTCCACACCCTTGCGGAACTGCGCATACTGCTGCGAGAAATGCACCGGGGATATCCAGGAACCCAGGAAATCGGCGCCGAACGACAGCACCACCTTGGCCTTGTTGATACTGAAGCGCGGCATTTCCACGCCATAGGATTTTTTGTTTGCGGCGCGCAACACGGCGGGTGCGATCGCTTCATAGACGAAATGATTCTTGCAGCCGAAGCTGTCCAGATAGTTGCCCAGCAGCGCCTTGAGATGGCCGCTCACACCGCCGCTCAGGAACGCGATCTCTTCGCCGCTCACACCGTTCATCTTCTCTGCGATCAGCGCATAGGCTTTTTCCCAGGTGATGGCTTCGCCTGAATCACCGGTGCGCAACAAGGGCGCGCGAACACGGTCCGGGTTGTAGTGATGCTGCACACCCGCCTGGCCCAGGCCGCAGGTCTTGCCGCGATTGATCGTCGAATCGGGATTGCCTTCCAGTTTCAGCACACGCCCTTCGCGCACTCGCCCGGTGATACTGCAGCCCGCATCGCACTGCGCGCAGGTCGAATTGAAATACACGCTGATGCTGGGGATCATGTAGTCGTTCGTTTCAACATACGAGACCACGGTTTCCTTGCCATCCTCGACCGAACCGTTGCCGCAACCGCTCAACGCGACTGCCGCACCGCCCCAGCCCAGCACCTTCAGAAAATCACGCCGATCAAACGGGTGCCCGGCCACAACCAGCGACTCGGCGAGCGTTGTTTGCTCGCTTAGTCGAATGGCTAGCGGCTTTATCAAATGTTTTGCGGAACCACTGTTCATCATCACAACCCCTCTAAACTATTTATGGCATACCGAACAGTCGTTCGGGCCTTTGGCTTTAACGATGCCCGACGCATCGATAAGCGGCTTGCGCATGCTGTACCAATACGCCTGCTCGCCGACAGGCGTGCCACCCTCGGCAGTGACCGGATGATCTTTCTCGTGGCAACTGACGCACCAGCCCATGGAAAGCTGCTTGCTGCGGCGCGCCACCGTCATTTCCTTCACGTTGCCGTGGCAATAGCCGCACACTTCCTGGACCGGGCGGTTTAGCTGAAAGATGAAACGCTGGATATGGCGCTCATGACTGAAGCGCACGAAGTCCGGAAGATCATGCACCTTCTTCCAGGGAATGGCTTTCTTGGCATCCCAGGCTTCGAATAATTGTTTGATGCGCGGCTTGTCACGCACCGACTCGATGCTCTGGTGGCAGCCTATGCACTTTTGAATGGGGGGGATGCCCGAGACCATGCTGCGTCTGGCGTAGGTATGGCAGTACATGCAGTTGATCTCCATCCCGCCCTTGTCGGCATCGCCGGCATGGCGAAAGTGGGGGAAGTCGATCGGCTGCTCGATAGCCGGCCCCAAATCGTCCTCGGTGGTCAGGGCGGGTGGCGGAGCATCGGCTGCATAGCTGCTCACTGCAGCGCACAACCCCAGAAGCAAAACTGACAAACGTAAAATACGGTGCATCGTAAGGGCTCCCCCAGCAAACAAATGATCCCACACCGGCTTGTGCCGGCATGACAGAACAGGTAAATCGGATTATTTTTTGATGCGTTGTGTCGCGATTGTAATTATCATCTGTCTTTGTTTTTTTCCGCGGTGATGAGTGCGGCGCGACAACACGGACGAATAATGTCTAGTCTGAAAAATAAAGTCAACACTGAATATCGCAACCCATCCCCTGCATGACTAAAAAAGTTATATGCCGCGCAGAATTACAGCAATCGCTTATATAGTTTTCAATGCTGGGCCACTTTAGGGGATGACGCCATGAATGAAGAGCAGGCCGTTTTGGATTTTTTTGCCCGGCCAGAAAATCTGTCTTTGGGACTCTCCGTTGCAGAGCAGATGGACATGTTGCGCGAACAAATGAACAATCGGCTTTGGCAGGAATTGCTTGCACGCCTTGATGCATTGGCCAATGCACAGGGACCTGCATGGCGCATCGAACTGACCGAAGACAAGAACGCACCGGATAACCTGGTCGGACTGCATTGCGCCGCGAGCACCGGGCAAGCGCTTTACCTGCGTCCGATGATGGAACAGCAATACCTGGGCGGGGAGTGGCGTATCTATTTCGGCTTGATGTGGAGTACCGCGCCTGCGCCCGGCCAACTCGGATCGCCTGCCGTAACCAGCCTGAAAGAATCGCTGCAAAAAGCCGGCTTCAAAAGCAATGAAAGTTTTCTCGGCTGGCAGTGGACGACGTTTCATCCGCGCCGCAAGGATTTCCTGCTGCGCTATGCACTGCAACCCGAAAAGCTATTGGGTGACATGGAAGCTGTTTTTAGAACGCTGCTGACAGCGCACCGGGTGTCAATCGAGCAAGCCAATGCGGCACTGAAAACCGCACCGCACAGCCTGTCCGCCTCCCTTAATCGATTGCGCGACGAACTGATCGACTGACCGCGGTCACTCAATGTAAAAAATCAAACCGGATTGTCCTGGTCGAAAAAGCGATGCTCCAGACCGAATTTTACTGCCAGATGCCCGCCTAATGCCTGGATACCGAAACGCTCGGTCGCGTGATGTCCCGCGGCGATGAAGGCCACGCCGGTTTCGTTGGCCAGGTGGAAGTTCTGCTCGGATATCTCCCCGGTGATGTAGGCATCCGCGCCCTGGGCGATCGCCGCCTCGAAATAACCTTGTGCGCCGCCGCTGCACCACGCCACTTTCTGTATGCTCCTGTCGCCATCCCCGATGACCTGCGGCGTGCGCTGCAGGTCACGGGCGATCTGCCGGGTGAATTGCGCCAGCGTGCGGGGCTGCGCCAGCGAGCCCAGCCAGGCGATGTTCTGCTCGCCGAACCGGCCCTGTTCGGCCAAGCCGAGCAGCTTGCCGAGTTGCGCGTTGTTGCCCAGTTCGGCATGCGCGTCGAGCGGCAGGTGATAAGCCAGCAAGCTCACGTCGTTGCGCAATAACTGCGCGATGCGTCTTTTCTTGATGCCGACGATTGTGGCCTCCTCGTTGCGCCAGAAATAACCATGATGCACCAGGATCGCATCCGCCTCCCACGCGATCGCCTCGTCCAGCACATGCTGCGAAGCGGTCACGGCGGTGGCGATACGCCGCACTTCCGCGCGGCCTTCCACCTGCACGCCATTCGGACAGTAATCTTTGAACAGAGTGGTTTGCAGCAGGCTTGCGTTATAATCGCGCAATTCGTTGAGCAGCATAACGTTCCCTTCACCAATTGAGATAACCGAGTTCATCATAACATGCGTAAACACTGGCTTTTGTTCACCCAAACCGTCACGATCGCACTGGCGCTGCTGTTCATCATCCATACCCTCAAGCCGGAGTTGTTGCCGAACGCGGCGCGCAGCGGCGTTGTCACCCTGTATGAAAACACCCCGCTGGCCAGCGCCTCCAAATCACCGGCGATGGGCTTGAGTGCCGCCGCGCAAAAAGCCATGCCGACCGTGGTGAACATCTTCACCAGCACCCTCATCAAGACCCCGGTCAATCCTTTCATGGAAGACCCGCGCTTCAAATTCTTCTTTGGCGACCAGCTCGATACCGAGCCGCAAAGCAGCTCCAGCCTTGGCTCGGGCGTGATCGTCAGCCCGGATGGCTACATACTCACCAACCAGCACGTGGTGGAGGCCGCCGATCAAATCGAAGTCGCGTTGTCCGACGGCCGCAAGGCCAAGGCGCATGTCATCGGCTCAGACCCCGAAACCGATCTGGCGGTGATCAAGATCGAGCTGCCCGGCAACCTGCCCGCCATCACTTTCGGTCATCCGGAACAGGCGCAGGTGGGCGACATGGTGCTCGCCATCGGCAACCCGTTCGGCGTCGGCGAAACGGTCACCATGGGCATCGTCAGCGCCCTCAAACGCGACCACCTGGGGATCAATACTTTTGAAAACTTCATCCAGACCGATGCCGCGATCAACCCCGGGAATTCAGGCGGCGCGCTGGTGGATGGGAACGGCAATCTGATCGGCATCAACAGTGCGATCTATTCACCGAATGGCGGGTCGCTCGGCATCGGCTTCGCCATCTCTGCCACCACCGCGAAAAAGACCATGGAGCAAATCATCCAGCACGGCTCTGTCACGCGCGGCTGGGTCGGCGCAGGCGTACAGGAACTCACCCCGGAACTGGCCGAGTCCTTCAAACTCGGCGACACCAAAGGCGTGCTGATCACTGAAGTGATACACAACAGTCCGGCAGAGCATGCGGGCATGAAGACCGGGGATATTCTGGTTGCGATAGACGACAAGACCATCGATGACTCGAGT
>Ga0172379_10004096_pt1 | contig 22053 bp, 18 predicted proteins | sample GrowelOW334metaG_FD_119756 | JGI IMG/M metagenome (GOLD analysis project Ga0172379, IMG submission 119756) | Groundwater microbial communities from an aquifer near a municipal landfill in Southern Ontario, Canada - Groundwater well OW334 metaG | ecosystem: Environmental > Aquatic > Deep... | reverse complement strand
TTGCGTCGGCCGCTTTCCATACGGAACAAATCCCGCTTGAACAGGAACAACACGCGGGGAACGAGGATGCGTGTAGACGGCCCATCCAGTTCGACTTCCACGCCGAACGAGTGGGCCTCATCGAATTCAGCTTTCGAAACGCCTGAAAGAAAATGGACGGCATCGGCTTTGTTTCGCGCCGCGAGAGCGATCAGCTCGAAGCGCGATTCACCCTTTTTTTCTTCCGGGAATACGCTGCGATCGGCAAGGGCGGGTTTTTTGTAGGCGCCGGATCGGGATAATTGAAACACGGTCGATGCGGAGCCGTCTTTACCGACCGGGAATCGCGGTTTGCCCGCTTGTTCCCACGCGAAACCGAGGGCGCCTAAAAAATCATAGACGCCGTTGAGCAATCCTTTTGGAGAATCGCCGTAGATTTCTACGCGCGTTTCGCCGACCCTCCACGAAAAACCGTCGGACGCGTCGCCCGCGTTCAGCACTATGATAGGGGTATCTTCATCCGGCGATGGTCCATCCGACGCCATCACGGGGATAGGGACTTTCGCTATGGCGGCGATGGTCCGCGCCCGCAGTTCGCCGAGCCAAAGGGCAAGTTCCCGGGCGGCTTTTTTTTCAATCGGGCGTCCCGCTTCGGCTTCACTCACGGCTGCGAGAATCACCCATGCTTTAGAAATATCGAATTCTCTCATGGGCATGATTCTAGCGCATCGTTACGCATAGCGCGAAGCCTTCTTGGGTGTATACTTCTATCGAATCGGAGGTGGTCGATGAAAACGGCTGCGCATCTTGGGAGTGAAGGCGATTTCGATGTAGCCATTGTTGGTTGCGGCGTATCCGGCGCGAATATCGCGCGTCGGCTTTCAGCGTATCGCTTACGCGTCGCGGTTATTGAAAAAGAGACGGACGTGTCCTTCGGCACGTCCAAAGCGAACTCCGGCATCGTGCACGGGGGGTTTCACCATAACCGCAAGTACCTGAAGGCACGCCTGGAACTTCGGGGCGCGCTTATGTTCGACGAACTCAGGCGCCAGCTCGATTTCCCTTTTCGCCGCTGCGGCATCCTAGTCGCCGCGCTGCATGACGAGGAGATGAAGGCCGTCGAGCACCTGTATCTGCAGGGCGTGGAAAACGGCGTCATCGGCATTGAGATGTGCTCGCGCGAACGGATTCTGGAATTGGAGCCCAAATTGAGCCAGGACACCGTCGGCGGCCTCTACGCGCCCGGCGGCGGGATCGTGGAACCGTACCGCTTCGTGTTCGCGCTGGTGGAGTCCGCCAAGAAGAACGGCGTCGCTTTCTATACCGACTACAAACTGTCCGCGACTGAGTGGGACGCGAAAACGCGTCGGTGGACCCTTCGCGCGGCTGACGGCAGAACTCTTCACGCGCGCTACGCGGTGAACGCCGCGGGGCTTTTCGCCGACGAGGTGTCTTCGCTTTTCGGCGCCGAAGAGTTCAAAATCCAGGCGCGCAAAGGCGAATACTACCTTTTGGACCGGCTCACCAAGGCGCGGCCCGGCCGGGTCGTATTTCCCGTGCCGACCGCCGTTTCCAAGGGCATGCTCGTCATTCCGACGGTTGAAGGAACGGTGCTGGTCGGTCCCACCGCCGATTCCGCGGAGGACAAGACGGACCTGTCGACCACGGAAGAGCGCCTTGAGCGCATTCTGGATTCGGGGCGGAAGATGATTCCCTCGATCAGCGCGAACGACGTAATCACCAGTTTTGCGGGTCTCAGGCCCTGCCTGGAAGAAGACTTCTACATCGAGGTGTCCAAGAAAGCGCCCGCTCTCGTGCAGGTCGCGGGGATACAGTCTCCGGGGTTGACCGCCTCTCCCGCCGTCGGCGAGTACGTGAAGGATCTTCTCAAGACCGCGGGTCTGGAACTTACCGAAAAACCGGACTGGGACCCCTACCTTCCGCCGCGGCCGAAGACCCGCGAGGCGAGCCCCTACGAACGCGATGAGCTTATCGCCAAAGATCCCGCGTATGGAAACATCGTGTGCCGCTGCGAAAACGTCTCCGAGGCGGAGATCGTGGAAGCCGTGCGCCTGGGGCATACGACGCTGGACGGCGTGAAATACTTCACGCGAGCGCAGATGGGCCGCTGCCAGGGCGGGTTCTGCGCGTACAAGATCATCAAGATCATCATGAGGGAAACAGGGCTCGGCTACGACCAAATCACCAAGCGCGGCGGCGCCAGCCGGATTCTGGAGGGCGAGCTATGAAAGAAATCCACTTCGACGCCATCGTGATAGGCGCGGGCGCCGCGGGAATGGCCGCGGCCCTTGAGATAGAGTCTTCAGGGTTCACCTGCGCCCTCATCGACCGGGAAGATCACCTGGGCGGCATCCTCATGCAGTGCGTGCACAACGGGTTCGGCCTCCACGAATTCAACGAAGAGCTCACGGGCCCCGAGTTCGCCGAGCGCTTCGCCGAACGCGTCCTTGAAAGCCGCGTCGCCGTCTACCTCGGCACGACCGTCGTTTCCATCAGGTCTAACGACGTCGAGGGAAAGGAAGTGTTCTGCTCCTCCGCGGAGCACGGCGTCATCAGAATTCTCTGCCGCTCCGTCGTGCTTGCCATGGGCTGCCGCGAACGCAACCGCGGCAACGTACGCATTCCCGGCTCTCGTCCCGCCGGCGTGTACACGGCGGGGCTCGCGCAGCGGCTGGTGAACATAGAAGGCTACATTCCCGGCAAGAACGTCGTGATCATCGGGTCGGGCGATATCGGCCTGATCATGGCCCGCCGTATGAGCTGGGTCGGCTGCTCGGTGAAAGCCGTCGTGGAAATAATGCCGTACCCGTCGGGCCTGACGCGCAATATCGTCCAATGTCTGAACGATTTCAACATCCCGCTGCACCTGTCCTGCCGCACGAGCGCCATCTACGGCAAGGACCGGGTAGAAGGGGTAGAGGTGACGCCGCTTGAAAACGGCGCCCCGGTCATGGAAAAATCTTTCCGCATCCCCTGCGACACTGTGCTTCTGTCTGTGGGCTTGGTTCCCGAAAACGAGCTCTCCAAGGAAGCCGGTGTGGAGCTCAACGCGATGACCAACGGTCCGCAAATCGATTCGACCATGATGACCTCGGTCGACGGGGTGTTCGCTTGCGGCAACGTGCTCCATGTCCATGATCTGGTCGACTGGGCGGCCGAGGAAGCGCGCCGGACCGGAGCGTTCGTCGTCGCGTGGCTCAAGGGCGAGCGGCCCGCTCTCCAAGTCCGCGTGAAGGCGGGGCCGAACGTCCGCTACGCCAATCCGGGGCGCGTGGAGTCGGGCCGGGAAAACAAGCTCTACCTGCGGAGTCTCGTGGTGAAGAATGATGCCGTTTTGGAAGTAAAGTTGGACGGCAAGCCGATTCGATCGATAAAAAAGAACCACGTGCAGCCGTCGGAGATGCTCACTCTGTCGGTCGGTGATAAGGATCTGGGCGGGGCCACTTCAGATTCCGTCCTGGAAATCTCGTTGGTTTGAGTAGGAGAACCTCACGTGCGTGAACTAACTTGCATTGTCTGCCCGCTCGGGTGCCGACTTTCCGTAACCGAAGACTCTTCCGGCTCGTTTTCCGTCGCCGGCAATCGGTGCCCGCGCGGGGCCGTCTACGCCGAGGAGGAAATCCGTTCCCCAAAACGCGTCGTGACGGCCACCTGCCGCTTGGCTTCCCGCGGCGACGGTCCCACCCGGCGCGTGCCCGTGCGCGGTTCGGCGCCCTGTCCCAAGGAATACGTCGACCAATTGCTCGCCGATATTTACGCGCTCCGCGTCAAGCAGCCGGTTGCGCGGGGGAGCGTTCTCCTTTCAAATTGGCAGGGGCGCGGTATCGACGTGATCGCCACGCGGACGGTAGAATAACGGCTATGACTGAAGAAGCCGCGGAATTTTGGCGTGAGTATTCGGCGAAGCTCGGGGAAGAAGTGTTGCGCTTTTCCCTCGGGCGGTACGTATCCGGCATGCGCGATATGGAAGGGCCTCTTTGGGGTTTGGTGATCGTCACCGACGCGGGCCTCCGCTTTCATCATTTTCCGCATGAAAACTGGCTTGCCTCGCTCACCCGCGTAAGCGGAAGCAAGGAAGCCGGGAAGGAAAAAACCTTCTTCATACCGACGGCACGGATCCTGAGTTCCGAACTGGTGAAGGAAAAGTCGTTTTGGAAACGGCTCTTTTCGTCGGTTTCTCCCCGGCTGGTCGTACGCTATCGCCCTTCGGATACCGATACCGGTGAAAGCACGCTTGTAGCCGAGCTTGAGCGCGACGCCGAGGAATTGGCGGAGTCGCTGACTAGTGTGCTGAAAAAGTAACTTGGGGAAAAGAAAGGTACCGCGATGGATCGAAAAGCCGTTATGTTTTTTTGCGCCGTGCTGACCTTTGCGGTCGGAGCCCAGGAAGTCCCTTCTTTGGCGCAACGTTTTTCCGGAAAGTTTCTGTTCGGCTTCGGCGGGACCAATGACAAAGGAATCCGCTCTGCCTTGGGAAACCCAGACGCGGCGGTCACCCGGATCATCGAGCGTCATTCCAATATCATCGGCCTGAATGGATTTTATCCTTCGGTGGTACGGCGAAAGGACGGAAGCTGGAAATGGGAAGCGCCCGAACAGCTTCTGGCCTTTGCCGACCGGCACCCCGAATGGCCCCGTCGCGCCCACGTGCCGTTTTGGCCGTTCAACGAGGGAAACAACCTGGAATGGCTGCTCCGGGATTCCCAGGGGCAAGTCCTGGATCGACCCCGAGCCTTGGCCATTCTGAAGGAACATTACCTGACGGTTATGGGGCGATACAAAGGACGGTTCCAGTATTGGGACGTGATCAATGAAGTCGTCGATCCGGCCCAAGGTGACGGTCTTCGTAAAGGCCTTTGGAAAGAAGTGATCGGTCCGGAGTTGGTGGAATGGGCTTTCCGGTTTGCCCGTGAGGCGGATCCCGGCGCCAAATTGTTTTACAACGACTACCACGAATGGAAACCGGCTAAACGGGCGGCCATCGTCCGCTTGGTCACGGATTTGAAAGCCAAGGGACTCATCGACGGAATCGGGCTGCAGCAGCATATCACGCTTTCGGACCCGACCTTGAAAGAGCTGGACGAATCCCTGGCCGTGTATTCGGCCCTGGGGCTTGAAATCCATATCACCGAACTTGATGTCGATATGAATCCCAAAGGCGCCCTGACCGAATTCACTCCGGAAATGGCCGCATTGCAGGCCGAACGCTATCGGGGTGTTTTTTCGGTTTACGAAAAATACGCCGGGAAAATCACCGCGGTCATGACTTGGAACGTCACCGACGCGGACACCTGGCTCTCCCGTCGGCCGAACCGTCCCGCGGCGCCCAATTGGCCGCTACTGTTCGACGGCCAAGGCAAGCCGAAACCGGCGTACTATGCCGTGCTGGGAAACTGAGCGGCTGAAACTTTCGCTTACAGCTTGATAATCTTAGACCTGGTTAGGACTTCCGCGCCTTTTTCCGTCATAATGACGTCGTTTTCCAGACGGCAGCCGCCCTGAGCGGGATCGTACAAACCCGGTTCCAGCGTAAAGATCATTCCGGGGGCCAGGCGCCAATCGTTGTCCGCCCTGCTGCGGATCCAGGGCGCTTCATGGGCTTCAAGCCCGATCCCGTGCCCGAGCGAATGCGGCATTTTCTTTTTGGCTTTGCCGAAATGGGCGTCCACCGCGAGCGCTATCTCCCGCGTCGGCACGCCGTTTGCGCACATACCGAGTGCCAAATCGTACGCTTTCTGCGTGAGCGACAGCATCCGTTCCTGGGTTCTATTAAGCGGACCTCGCGCGACGGTCAGAGTTACGTCGCTCGTGTATCCGTGAAATTTGAGGCCGAAATCCAGGATGGATAGGCCCGGCCCTCCGAAGGCGTCTCCGGTATATGAGGGCACGGCATGGATGCCGAAACTGCGGTTTGCTCCCGCCGCTATCGTCTCAAACCCCGTACCTTCGCAGCCGCGCACGCGCGCCGCCGCGTCGATGAAGAGCGCCACCTCGGTTTCGCTCAGCAACCTTCCCGTGGCAATTTCGGTTTCCAGCAGGTCGATGACTTCGTTGGTGATGCGGGCGGCTTCCCGGTACACGCGGATTTCTTCTTGGTCTTTGACGGCGCGCATCGTTTGGATCTCGTCCGCGGCTCCGCCGTCGCGGCAGAGGACATCGAACTCTCCAAGTCCTTCCACGTATTTCAGGAAGGACGGGTAGGCCGTCGTCGAGGGAATTTCCACGCGGGAACCGGAGGGCAGCTTCAGGTGCTCGGCGATTGTTCGCGCCGCTTTTATGGGATGCCGCTCAAACTCGGAGTAGTCGACTATGGCGTCCGCGTCCGCGTATATCTTGGCGATATTGATGTCCCAGGGCACCAGCACGCAGCGTTTATCGACTGAAAGAAACAAAAGCGCGTCTTCCGGATGGCCGGAAAGCCAGCGGACGCCGGGATCTCGTTTCCCTTCGGCGTCTTCCAGCATGACCATGGCCACACCTTCCTGGGCCATCCAGTCGTACATTCGCGCGCGACGGGTTTCGTAGGCGGTCACTCTCGGTACCCCTTTTTCCCGTTTGCCGCGGCATAGGCTTCCGCGAAAGCTTTCGCCGTCGCTTCAACGCGCTTTTCATCTATCCAATAATGGGTGACGAAGCGGAATTCGCCCTCCGTCGGGGCGTTGATAAGTATTCCGCCATCGGCCATCCTTTTAACGATTTTTTTGGCGAACGCGTGTGGATCGCCCGCTATTTTGACCTTGAAGAATACCATGTTTATATCGACGGTCGATTCGTCCACCGTCACGCCGGGAATCGCGGAAAGAAGTTTTGCGAGCTTTCGCGCGTTTGCGTGGTCTATTTCCACGCGCTTTGACATATCCTTGAGCGCGATAAGGCCCGCCGCCGCGAGCACGCCCGCTTGGCGCATGCCGCCGCCCATGATTTTTCTCTTCTTGCGCGCCGTCGCGATAAAGTCCTTTGGTCCGGCAAGTATGGAACCGACCGGGGCGCACAGGCCTTTCGATAGGCAGAACATGACCGAATCGGCGCGGGAGGCGACTTCCTTGGCGCTCACGCCGAGCGCGGCGGCCGCGTTGAACAGACGCGCTCCATCCAGGTGGACCGGAATCTTGTGCTCTTTCGCTACCGCGCGAACAGCGTCCATCGCGCCAAGCGGCACGACCCGCCCGAGCGAGTGCGCGTTTTCAAGGCAGATGAGGGAGGTGACCGGGTGGTGGATATCTTCGCTTCGGATACGCGCGCGGACGGCCGACGGGTCCAGGATACCGACGGGCGCGTCCACGGGCCGGATCTGCACGCCCGCGATAACCGCGGCTCCGCCCGCCTCGTGTTGGATAATGTGGCACTGTTCGCCGAGGATCACCTCGGTGCCGCGAGGACACCAGGAAAAGAGCGCGAGCTGGTTGCCGAACGTACCGGAGGGTACCAAAAGCGCGGCTTCCTTACTTACCAGTTTTGCGGCGTATTCTTCCAATTCGTTGACCGTCGGGTCGTCGCCGTAGACGTCGTCACCGACAAGAGCGGAGGCCATCGCTTCCCTCATGGCAGGGGTCGGCCAAGTAACGGTATCGGATCGTAAATCGATAAGTTTCATGGTTCGAGTGTAGCCGTGCGGCAGGTGAAAGAGCAAGCGGCATTGACCCAAAGAAACCGTCGCCCTATAGTTATCTTAATGTCCGTTCCTGAACCGTTTCAGTTTTATTTTTTCATCGTATGCGCGGTGCTGCTCGTCGCGGCGCTGGTTCCGGCATCCGTTTTTGTTGCGCGGCAGGGGCGGATCGGTCGCGGTTCGGGGGCTCAGCGTGAGCTTTCGTGGTTTCTTCGCGCCTGCATCGGTTACCTTATCGCCAATTCCTTGGAGATACTCACGCCCACTGAGTCGAGTACGATGGTTTTCACCTCCATCTGCTATCTGTTCATCGCATCGTGCCCGACGTGGTGGTTTCTCTTCGCGCTCGAGTACGGCGAGCACGTGTCATTCGCGCGCCGGATCAGGCCCTTCATGTGGATTATTCCCGTCGCCGCCTTCGTCATGATCGCCACGAACCCGTACCATCGACTCAACTGGGCGGATTGGGTCTTTTTTAAAACCGGTCCCTTTTTTGTAGTGCGCGCGGTGAAATACGGCCCGTGGTTCTGGTTTTTGTGGCTGTATCTACAAACCCTCGTCATCGCGGGAGCCGTCGTCGTTTTTTCGGCCATCCTCAACAACGCGCGGTCCATAAACAAGCAAACATTCATTATCGCGTTCGGCGCGTTGATCCCGATTACGATCAACGGCGTTTTCGTTCTTCGTCTCATTCCCGGTTTCCAGAAAGACTTCTCTCCCGTCGCGTTTTCACTCGCGGGACTCGTGTTTACCTTCGGCGTGTTTTATCAGCGTCTATTCGACGTTATCCCCATCGCGCGGCGCGTTTTGGTAGAAGCTCTATCCGATCCGTTGATCGCGCTGGATGATGAAGGCCGGGTAGTAGACGCGAATCCCGCCGCGCGGAAGGTGTGCCGCATGGGAGAACGCGCGCTCGGGACGACCGCGGCCGGGAACCCCTTTCTTAAGAAAGTGATTGAGCGGATGGACGAGTTGAAAGGCGATGCGGTGGAAGAGAGTCCGGACGGAGTACGGTGGTTTGAAGTCCGGGCCGAATTCGTCCAGGCCGGGGGGCGTAAGTTGCGTCTGTTCGCCATGCGCGACGTTACCGAACGACGCGCCTTGATAGAAAAACTGTCCGCCGCGCTCTCCGAAATAAAAAGCCTGGAAGGCATTATTCCCATTTGCGCTTCCTGCAAAAAAATCCGCGACGACAAAGGCTATTGGCAACAAGTTGAAAATTACGTATCCTCGCATTCGCGGGCGCAGTTTTCCCACGGTCTCTGCCCTGATTGCCGGAAAATCGTATACCCGCAAGTACCCGACACCGACGAATAGGAGAGATCAATGATTACCAATCGCAAACAAATGAAAGTCCAGACGAACGAAAAACTGCGCGGCGGCACAGGCACCGTGACCATGGTTCATTTTGCCGACCAGTCGACCATGAAGCATCATCGCCTGCTCGCCGAATGCACCATTCCTCCGGGAGCTTCCATCGGCGAACATAAGCACGATAACGAGATCGAGTACTACATCATCCTTGAGGGTAAAGGCATTGTGGTGGACAACGGCGTTGATGTTCCCGTCGGCCCAGGCGATGTGGTCGCTACCGGCGACGGCGCCAGCCACAGCATCCGCAACGAAGGCAAAGTTCCGCTCAAATTCCACGCGGTAATAGTCACTTACTAAATGATCCGACCCTCGGCCGATGAACAGCAGCCGGACCTTCTGTTCGCGGCCGCGGAGCGGGAATCAATAGACCTGTCGGAAACCAACGAAGACCGCGTTTTTACTTCGGTCGATTTTTCCGATCGGAATCTTGAAGACTACACGTTTGAAAAGTGTCGTTTCAATTCCTGTTCTTTTCGTGACGTATCATTGAACAGCGCGACCTTCTGTTCGTGCGTTTTTAAAGAATGCGAATTCGTTTTGACGAAATTCAAGCACTTGACCCTGAACGGGGTCTCTTTTCTTGACTGCAAAATCGTAGGCGTTAACTTCTCCGATTGCAACGATTTCGGATTTTCCATCGATTTTAACGGTTGCATTCTGGACAGCATCGCCGTCTACGGGAAAGCCTTGCGAAAAACCGGCATACTTCAATGCGTCGTGAAGAACTCCGATTTCTCTGAGGTCGACTTCAAAGAATCCGATTTTTCCGGAACGTCATTTGAAAAGACGATGTTTCACAATTGCATTCTGGAAAAAAGTGATTTCAGGTCGGCGAGGGGATATGAGATAGATCCCGCTTCGAACAGGCTTCGCGGCGCGCGCTTTACGCTCCCCGAAGCCCAGTCCTTTCTCGGCTATTTAGGAATAAAAATCGAGCAATAAGGTAGCCGCTCAATTCACGTGCGAATACGGAAGCGCGAGGGCCTTCAGCTTCTTGCGCTTCCGGTCTCGCAGCAGCAGCGCACCGAACGCGGCGGAGAGCAAGCAGCCGCCTAGGATCGCCGCGAAGGTGTACGGGGCGTGTTGGTAGGGAATATCCACGTTCATTCCGAAAAAGCTGACGATTAGGGTCGGGATCATGAGTACGATCGATACGATAGTCAGCCGTTTCATGACGATGTTCAAGTTATTGGAAATAACGCTGGCGAACGCGTCCATCGTGCCGGTCAGGATCGATGAATAGATATTCGCCATTTCAATGGCCTGCTTGTTTTCCGTCAGCACGTCTTCCAGCAAATCGTTTTCGTCTTCCTTAAACTTGATGAGCGGAGACTTTTGGAGCTTCTCCAGAAGCAGTTCGTTCGTCTTGAGGCTGGTGGTGAAATACACCAGGGATTTCTGGATTGAAAGGAGCTGAATCAATTCATAGTTTTTGACGGATTTCTGCAATTCCCGCTCGATGACCGTCGTCCGTTTGTTGAGATCCTTTAGCGCCCGCAGGTATACCAGCGCCGCGCGGCCGAGCAGATTAAGCACGAAGGAACTCTTGTTTGATACCGAAAAATCGCGGACTCGATTACGAATAATGTCTTCAAGGACTTCACTTGATCGCTGACAAATCGTAATGATTTTATCCGAGTACAGGATGATGCCGAGCGGGACGGTGAAATATGATACTTCAAAATTTTCATCGTACACGGGAAGCCTGACGATGATGGCCGTGTATTCGTCTTCTTTTTCGATGCGGGCTTGTTCGTCGGCGTCCATGATGTCGGCGAGCAATTCACCGGAAATTCCGAATTCTTTTTCCAAGCGGATAAGGTCTTCTTTCGAAACGTCGCGCGCGTCCACCCAGCAAAGGCGTTGCACTTTGTCGACTTCGATGAGACCCCGATCTTTCTGTGCGCGTATGGTGATCATGACGGTTCCTCCATTTGTTGAGGCGTTTGCCCGGAGGAACCGAATAGAACGCTTATGCTTCTAGGCGGTTGAAGAAGGGCGAACGCCGCGAATATAACGCGGTTCGATTACATAAATGATAGGGTATCGATGTACTCCCACCTTCCGAATCCGACATGGTTCTCCCTCCTCGTATTAGTATAAGTAAAGCTATAACGGAAAATCCCATTTCCCGCAACCCTTCTTCTCTATGAATAGGAAGAAGAAAACCACGAAGGCACGAAAGCACGAAAAATCAATCAGGAATTCTTAATTCAATTCGTGATTTCGTGGTTCGCCCTTCTTCCTTTGCACCCTTTGCGCCCTTCGCGGTTTCCTATTCCTCAAGACAGATAAACCGCAAAGGACACAAAGGTCCGCAAAGGGGGAAGGAAAGGAATAGAAATAAGCTTACTCCCACTTGAAGAGGAAGGCGCTCAGGCTGAGGAAGATGACGGTGAGGCCGGCGAGTACGGCTAGGTGCGGGGCAATTTCCAGGATGCCGGCGCCGTCGATCATGATTTTCCGGGACGCTTCGGTGAAATGCGTGAGGGGGAAGGCCCAGGAAATCGTTTTAAGGATGGGCGGGCTGCCTTCAAGAGAAAAGAATACGCCCGACAGCGCGAGCATCGGGAAGGTGATGAGGTTCAAGACGCCGCCCGCCATTTCCTCGCTACGCATGCGGGACGCGAAGACCAAACCGAGCGATATCATGCACAAAATGCCGAGTGTCGTCAGTAAAAGCAGGTTGAGATAACTTCCGCGCATCACGAAGCCGAGGAACAGGTTCGTACCCGCGTATACGAAGATTGAAGTCAAAAGGACGATGCTGAGCCGACTGACCGCTTGAGCACTCACGAAGTTGAGAGCGCTCACGGGAGTCGCTTTGAAGCGCTTGAGGACGCCGTTCTTCCGGTAGCGCACAATGACGTAGCCTACGCCGAAAAGGCTTGAGAACATCATGTTCATACCGATGACGCCGGGTACCAACCAGTCTACGTACCGCGTCGCGCGGCCGACGACCGTCCGTTCCGAGAAAGCGGGTACGACGGACGCGGCTGAACCGGCGGCGGACTGTTGGGCGACGAACAAGGTCCGCACCAAGCGGCCCTTGGAAGATTCCTTGTTTACCGCGAACTCTTTCGTATCGAAATCGATCACCATATCGATCTGGTGACGTTCCAGTTTCCGCAAAGCCGTATCAGAACCGCCCGAATAGGGGATAAAGCTTGCCTGTTCAAGCTTCATGAACGGCATTTCCTCTCTCGGCGTGCCGATGACGCCGACTTTAAAAATCTTGTCTTCGCCGCCTGAGAAGGCAAAAGCCAGGCCGAATACCAGAAAAAACGGGAACAGAAGGTTCCAGAAGAAGGTTCCCCTGTCCCGCACGAATTCCATGGTACGCGCTTTGAACATCGCGACGAACTGTCTAATGATCATATCGATTCCTTATCTTACGTTCGAAGCGAACTGCCGGTCAGTTTGATGAAGAGGTCTTCCAGGTCCGGTTTGTGGATGGAAAGCCCTTCCAAGTTTACGTGCGCCGCCAAGAGATCCTTGAGACTCTTATCGATCTTGTTCGTTTGGAGTTCAAGAACGTCACCCCGGATCGTCAAGCCTTCGAAATCCACGAGCTTCTCCGAGCAGCAATCGTCGTAGGGAATGCGGATGAGGACTCCGTCGAAATGCTTCGCGATAAGAGTGGCCGGAGTATCGATCTCAAGGATTTTTCCGTGGTCCATGATCGCGATCTGGTCGCACAGGCTTTCCGCCTCGTCCATGTAGTGCGTGGTGAGTAGAATCGTCGTTTTTTCGGCTTTAATGCGGCCGATCAGCTCCCAGAAATTGCGCCGAGCCTGCGGGTCCAAGCCCGTCGTCGGTTCGTCCAGGAAAACCATTTCGGGTTTGGGGATGATCGCCAAGGCGAGGAGGAGTCGTTGGCGCTGGCCGCCTGAGAGTTTCTGGTTGTCGCGTTCCAGGATGTCTTCCAGCGAACAGAGCCTGATCACTTCCTCAAGCGGTCGGGGCGCGCTGTAGAACGCGGAAAAGAGGGCGATCGTCTCGCGAACGGTAATGAATTCGGGAAGAGCCGTCGACTGGAATTGGATACCGACCTTTTTCTTGAAGTCGTGCCCGATTGGTAAGTCCCTGAAAAGAACCCTGCCCGATGTCGGTGAAGTGATGCCTTCCATCATTTCGATGGTCGTCGTTTTTCCCGCGCCGTTGGGGCCCAAGAGCCCGAAGCAGACGCCTTCAGGAATGCCGAAACTGATTCCGTCCACCGCGCGCACGGTGCCGAAGTTTTTGGCCAGATTCTCTACCTTGAGTATGTCGGTCATAAATAGAACATACCGCCGCCCACCGGGGGAGGGCAAAGGAAAAGAGCGCGGGCGCGTTCGGGTTTGCGCGGAGAACGGCAATAGGTTAAACTTCGATAATGACAGTCGACTACAGACGGGCTAACGGCATTTCGGGCGCTGACCATACCTCCCGCAGCCTTGATCCCGGCTGGATCGGGCTGACGGCGGCGCTTATCGTCATTGCCGCGCTGAGGCTCTTCAGCTATCTGCTCTTCCATACCTTCGCCGAACTTTTCAGCGTGGTCATAGCCGCGACTTACGCGGTAATTGCCTGGCATAGCCGGGACGGCTCTGAAGGCTCTCCCATCCGGGCCCTCGGAATCGCGTACTTTTTCGTAGCGATTTTGGACACCGTGCATACGCTGGCTTACGACGGGATGGGCATTTTCGTCGGTTACGCGTATCCGGCCAATCAGGTATGGGTAGTTGCCCGGGGCCTTGAGTCCGCCGCTCTTTGTTTCTTTTCGCTTTTGGATATGAGTAAACCGCGCCGCGTCCTCGCGGTTGTCGTCCTCTATTCCGCGGCGACTATCGGCGGACTCGCGGCTATTTTCGTCTTTCGGGTTTTCCCGGCCTGCTTCGTGGCCGGTTCCGGACAGACTCCTTTCAAGGTCGGAGCGGAAATATTCATTATTTCCCTGCTGGTCTTGGCTTTGCTCATCCTTCGATCGCGGCGCGCAGCCTACTCCTCTTCGGTCTATAAGGCCCTTTGGCTCTCTATCGCGACGACGGTTTTTTCGGAACTGTCCTTCATGGTGTACGTGAGCAACTTCGATCTCCTAAACCTATTCGGCCACTTGCTGAAGATCGTTTCCTTCTATCTCGTCTATCGCGCCGTCGTCGTCACCTGCCTGGAGAAGCCGCAGGAAATTTTGTTCGACAAGCTCCGGAAAACCATGGATGAACTGCGGGATTCAAACGTGGCGAAGGACAGCTTTATTTCAATTTTGAGTCACGACCTGCGAGGCCCTTTGTCGGGTATTCGGTCTCTGTCGGAAAGCTATCTCGATTCGAAAGAAGGAGAAGGCGGTTTTACCGACAGAGCCGCTATGGCAGAAATCAGCAAAGCCGCCGATGTTTCGTTGCGACTCGTTGAGCGGGTGCTGGACTGGGCGCGCGCGCGCAGCGGAGACCTTTCTCCGCATCCGCGGGAAGTGGACGCGGTGGCGATCGTAGGCGCCGAGATCGAGGCGCTTTCAAAGTTCGCCGGCGCCAAAGGCGTCAGGCTACTCTTCCTGGGGCCTGAGAATGCGGTCGTCAACACCGACGAGGATATGCTCGGCGTTATCGTCCGGAATCTTCTGCAGAACGCGATTAAATTTACCCCGTCGGGCGGAACGGCGGATATCTCCGTCAGGCTCGATGCTGAGGGCGTCTCAATCGAAGTCTCCGATACCGGGGTGGGCATGCCGCCGGATATCCTCAGCCACCTCTTCGATCCGAACACCAGGGTGAGGACACGGGGTACCGACGGAGAAAAGGGCAGCGGGTTCGGCTTGGTACTCTGCGCCGAGTTTACCGCGAAACTGGGCGGTAAGCTTACCGTCGAAAGCGAGCTGGGCAAAGGCAGCGTCTTCCGCCTAGCCCTGCCGCCGCGCTTATAAGTCTTCCGTCCGAATGAACAACACAAGGCCGGGGAAAATCGATACGGGCACAGATTTTCTAATGTCGGCGGAACGGGGCAAGTCGTAGGCGTCGTCGGACCCCAAGGTGTAGATGAAGGTTTCAAAGGTATCGGGATTCACGATCCAGTATTCACGGACGCCGTGTTTTTCATGGAGAACGCGTTTTTCGGTCTGGTCCTTGAAAGCGGTTCCGGGGGACAGTATTTCGATAATGAAATCGGGGGCGCCGCGGATGCCTTCGTCAATGAGCTTCGATTTATCGCAGACGACTAAGAGATCGGGCTGGGTAACCGTGTCTTCATCATCTGGATCGTCACGGTTGGACCAGAACACGTCGATAGGCGACGCATAGGGACGACAGGACTTTCCCGCAAAAAAACGGTCCAATTCGCCTCCAAGCTGCAAAAACAGATCTTGGTGCTTTCGGCGTGGGGCCGGGCTCATCGAATACGGGACTCCATCGATAAGTTCCCACCTTTCACCCTCCGGCCACGTTTTGTAGTCTGCATAGGTGTAGCGGCCTTCAGGTTTGAGCGCGTTGTTTCCTTGAGTCGGGTGCTTCATGTCAGTACCTCTCCTCCCATTATACAACGCGCCCGCGGCCGGCGCTATTTCACCACGATGTTGACCAGTTTTCCCGGCACGACGATCACTTTGGCGATCTCTTTACCTTCGATCCATTCCATGGTTTTCGGCAAGGCAAAGGCGGTCTTCTGGAGTTCTTCCTTGGATGCGCCGACGGCGGCCATGAACTTGTCGCGGAGCTTGCCGTTCACTTGAACGACGATTGTGACTTCGTCGTCGGCCGCCAGAGACGCGTTGAAGACGGGCCAGGGCGCCTTTGAGAGCGATTCCTTGTGTCCGAGTTTCTGCCAAAGTTCCTCGCCCAGGTGCGGGGCGTAGGGGCCGACCATTTTCACCAGCGGTTCCCAGAGGGCACGGGGAACGCTCTCGCATTTGGCGACTTCGCTGGAAAGAACCATCATCGCGCTGATGGCGGTGTTGAAGTTGAGCGTGTCCGTGTCGTCGCCGACTTTTTTGATCGTCTTGTGGAGGAGCTTGAGCTGTTCGGCGGTCGGCGCGGCGTCGGAGACGGGTTTGTCTCCAATGGCCCACAGGCGTTCAAGGAAGCGGGAGGTGCCGACGAGTCCGGCGGTGGCCCAGGGTTTGGAGACTTCAAGCGGGCCCATGAACATTTCATAGACGCGCATGGAGTCCGCGCCGAATTCCGTGATGATGTCGTCTGGGTTGATGACGTTGCCCCGGCTCTTGGACATTTTCTGGTTATCCTCGCCGAGGATCATGCCCTGGTTTACCAGGCGCTGGAAGGGTTCCTTGCTGTTCACGAAACCGATGTCGTAGAGGAACTTATGCCAGAAGCGGCTGTAGAGGAGGTGCAATACCGCGTGCTCGGTGCCGCCGACGTAAAGGTCAACCGGCATCCAGTAGTCGATCGTGTTTTTTGACGCGAACGCTTTATCGTTCTTGGGGTCAAGGTAGCGCAGGAAGTACCAGCAGGAGCCCGCCCACTGGGGCATGGTGTTGGTCTCGCGCTTGCCGGGACCGCCGCACTTCGGGCAGGTGGTATTGACCCAGGCATCGATGCCTGCCAGGGGCGATTCTCCGGTGCCGGTCGGGACGTAGGTTTTGACGTCGGGAAGGCGCAGCGGCAGCTCGCTTTCGGAAATCGGGACGATGCCGCACTTCTTGCAGTGGACCAAGGGGATCGGTTCTCCCCAGTAGCGCTGGCGGCTGAAGATCCAGTCGCGGAGCTTGTAGTTGATCGCCTTTTTGCCGATGCCCTTTTTCTCAAGCCATGCGGTGATGGAGGTTTTCAGTTCGCCCGAGGGGGTGCCCGAAAACTCGCCGGAATTGACCGACCAGCCGTCGGCCGCGGTGCATTCGGCGGGTTCTTTGGAATAGTCGGCGCCGGGAACGGGCTTTTCACCCGCGACAACCTGGATGATGGGAAGATTGAAAGCTTTCGCGAATTCCCAGTCTCTTTCATCGTGGGCGGGGACGGCCATGATGGCGCCGGTGCCGTAGGATATCAGGACGTAGTCGGCGATCCAGATCGGGATTTTTTCCCCGTTGACCGGGTTGATCGCATAGGCGCCGGAGAAAACGCCGGTCTTTTCCTTCGCGAGGTCGGTCCGTTCAAGGTCGCTCTTTTTGGCGGCCGAATCCACATATGCTTTGACCGCGTTCTTCTGAACCGCGGTCGTGATCGTTTCAACTAATGCGTGTTCCGGAGAGAGGACCATATAGGTCGCGCCGAAGAGCGTGTCCGGCCGCGTGGTGTAAATTTCCAGCGCCGCGTCGTGCCCGTCGATCTTGAATACGACGTTTGCGCCCTCGGACTTGCCGATCCAGTTGCGCTGCATCATTTTGACCGGTTCCGGCCAATCCAGGCCTTCAAGGTCGGAGAGCAGACGCTCGGCGTAAGCGGTTATTTTGAGTATCCACTGGCGGATGCGTTTGCGGGTGGTCTTTGTGCCGCAGCGGTCGCAAAAACCATCCTTGACCTCTTCGTTCGCCAGTCCGGTTTTACAAGAAGGACACCAATTGATCGGCGTATCGGATTCGTAGGCCAGGCCCTTTTCAAAGAGCTTCAGGAAGATCCACTGGGTCCATTTATAATAATCCGCATCGCAGGTGGAAACTTCGCGGTCCCAGTCATAGGAAAAGCCGAGCGCCTTGATCTGCTTGCGGAACATGTTGATGTTCGCGTTGGTCGTCGCGGTCGGATGAGTGCCGGTCTTGATCGCGTAGTTTTCCGCGGGGAGGCCGAAAGAGTCGAAGCCCATGGGGTGGAGGACGTTGTAGCCGTTCATCCGCAGGTAGCGGCAGTAGATGTCGGTAGCCGTGTAGCCTTCGGGGTGGCCGACGTGGAGACCCGCGCCCGAGGGATAGGGGAACATATCCAATACGTAACGTCGCTTAGCCTTAGGTACGGACGCGTCCTCTACGGCGCGGAATGTTTTGTTCTCATCCCAAAATTTCTGCCATTTCGGTTCTATCGTATCGAAGGGGTATTTGGCCATGACGTTCGGGCTCCTTGCTCTGATGCGTATTACGTGCGCGGATTAGGGGATAATAGCGGGAGAGCGGTACCTTGGTCTATAAGTTGGAAAGTTCTTGTTTTTGTAACGGCAGCCGGACCGTGAACGCCGTCCGACCGGGCCGACTTTCGAAGCCGATGCTCCCTCCATGCCGTTCTACGATTTTTCGGCAGATATCCAGGCCGAGTCCCGTACCTTCGCCCGCGACCTTTGTCGTGAAGAACGGCGTGAAGATTTTTTCCTTGATATCCTCCGGAATACCGGGGCCGGAATCGATGATTGAGACGGCCAACCAATCTCCGTCCCGGATCGTCCGTATTTCCATCGTTCCGCCGGTTTCCATTGCTTGGAGGGCGTTGTTGATTAGGTTCACCCATACTTGGTTGAGCTTGTCGCGCAGGCCGCGTACCTTTTCCGTACACCGATAATCGCGGACCACGCTGACGCTACCCTTCATTTTGCCGTAGTAGAGTACGAGGAGATCGTCAATTTCCTTCGCCGGATCTATGGTTTCATCGATGTCGAATTCTTCAGTCCTCACGTAGTTGCCGAGGGAGGAAACGGTGGCGGCAGCCTTTTCGGACGACATCTTTATGATATACCCGGCTTTGATTTGCGCCGCCGTCTTGGCCACGGCGGCGATCGCTTCGCGGTTGCCGCCTTTAAGCAGCGTCATGACGTCTTCCGTCTCATGCAGAAGGCCGAGCGCTTCCACGTCATTCGCGATTTCTTCGGCATCCTCATAGCCCTCAATTTCCAGCTTTTTCGCAAAGCTTCGCCTGTCCGCGCGATTGGATTCTGAGGATAATCGTTGGGCGTTCTCCACACCGTGTCGGAGAATCCTGATAAAGGTTTCCCTTTCGAGCGGTGAAGCTCCCGAGGAAAAGGTGATAAGGCTCAAAAGCGCTTCTTCCTTCATTGTTATGAGGAAATCCGCTGAAGACCTTACGGCGCCAAGGGGGGTATTGAGATCGTGAGCCACCGCGGCCGACAGCCTGCCGAGCAGCGCGAACTTTTCCGCCTTGATCATATGGTCCTGGGCCGCCCTCAGTTCGTTCAAAGTCTGTTCCAGATCGGCGGTTCTTTTCGATACTTTCAGCTCCAGTTCCTCGTTTAGGACTCCCAATTGCCGATTCGCCTTATCATAATTGTCGAGAGTGCTTCCGAGTCGCTCTGTCATTATGTTGAATGATGAAGCGAGGCTGGCCAGTTCATTCACTCCCTGTATCGTGACCTTGCCCGGCTTGGTTCCATCGGCCATTCTTTCGATATCGTTCGTCAAAGCGATGATGGGCATTGATAGCCGTCGGGCAACCCAGAGGATGGCGCCAACGATGATGACGGCGGCCGCTACACCGAAAGCGATAAGCGTGTTGAGAGCGTAATCCGCCTGTCTGGTTATTTCCTTGGTGGGGACAACCAGAAGCAGCATCCAATGCGGCATCGCCGTTCCCGCGCGGATCGGAACGCCGAAAACGAGTGAGTCCTTGCCGGTCGCCCGCGCTTTTTTCGATAAGGTGAAAGGATTGCCGCCGGCTATCAAGCGAAGCATTTCCGCTCGTCGAACGGTATCCAAGTCGTCACCCGCGCTCGTTCCGACGAGGTCGACAATCGGGTGTGAAATACGAAGACCGTCGCTGGTTGTCATTACAGCGTAGCCGGAACCGTAGATGGATATCGGTTCAACTACCCGTTGGTAAACGGAGACTTCAATATCGATTCCTACCGCGCCGCAAAAAGCTCCGCCGAAAACGACGGGGACGCATATAGAAAAAACCGTCGTCTCGTCTTGGTGCGTTTCCGTATACGACTGTTTATACGGCTTGATGAGAACAGGAGTCATTTTCTGTTTCGGTTCCAAGTAAAACTCTTTCAAATGGGCTTCGTCGGTAAGGCGTCCTTGCAACGTACCCCGTTCGGTACGATACCAAGTCGCGGTAAATCTCCCGTCCTGTCGAGAGAGCGGGGTTCCCTGATAGGGGATCGGATCGTCTTCAATCGCACCCGGTTCCCAGAGCGTCCAAACGGCTTTCACTTCGCTTTGGCTTCTGAAGACAGCCTTGAGCATTTCCGAAATGACTTCTCTACGAACGGCGGCAGGGATTCGGTGGTATTCCGTTAGCGCTTGCGCGAATGCCCTGAGCGAGATGGTTTTATCGCCGAGTTTCGCGCCTATCTCGCCGGCTTGGGAAACCGCGACTTGTTGGACGTAGCGGGAGGCTTCATCCGAAAGCATCCGGTGGGTGCGGATTCCCGTGAGAGCGATGACGACGACTAAGGGCACCAGGGCTGCGGGCGCGATAGTCAGCAGCATTCGGGAAAAAATGCCGGATCGGGAGAATCTTGAAGTCATTCTCCGATATCTCTTCATCATACTGAATTTCAGCTTAACGCCCGTGAACCGTGTATTCAAGGGCGCGAACTTCGTTTGCTCTTGTCATTTTCGTTTTTACGTTTTATATTTTGGTCATCTAATAGTTAGGTGGCCGAATGATTAGAAGCTCCAATAAAGACTGCCCTTTCCGGGCAGAGGAAACGAGCGGCGCCGCCCAACGGCTTATGTCCGCGTTCTTCCGGCTCAACAGGCGGCACTGGCACCAGCATATGGTCGACGGCTTACGGCCTCACGAATTCTCGATTCTCATTTCTATACATCGCCTGACGACCGAGAATGCCGCCGGACCGCGTTTGTCGGATTTGAGCGGCATGCTTGGGGTCACTCCTCCGACCGTCACCCAACAGGTCTCCGAGTTGGAACGGCGGGGCCTGTTGGAACGCCGAAGGAACGACGCCGACCGTCGAACGGTGAGAGTCGTTCTCAGTCCCATGGGTACGGAACTTCTGGAACGTCACCGCGCCGGCGTGTTGTCTCTATTCTCCTCGGTCTCCGAGCACCTCGGTCCCGAACGGAGCGAAACCCTGGCGTCGCTCTTGAGCGATGCCGCTGATTACCTTGAGGGAGTGAAATGAAAAAACTCGCCAAATTCCTGAGGCCTTACCGTTTCTCCGTCGCCGCGGCGATACTCTTGGTATTCCTTCAATCGATAGCCGATCTGCTCCTGCCGCGCCTCATGGCGGAGATAGTCGATACGGGTATCGTAAATGGCGATTTCGCCGTCATAAAACGCGTCGGCGTCATGATGATAGCGATCGCGCTTGCCGGATCGGTCGCCGCGGTTCTTTCGGCCTATTTCGCCGCGAAGAGCGCCTTGTCGTTCGGCCGCGACCTTCGCGCGCGCGTGTTTGAACGCGTGGAAGGGTTTTCGCTGCATGAATTTAATACATTGGGGACCTCCACCCTGATCACGCGGACGACGAACGACGTGACGCAGTTGCAGAACGTCCTTCTAATGGCTCTCCACATGCTGGCCCGCGCACCGCTCATGGCGATCGGAAGTCTCACGCTCGCGTTCAGCACGGACGCCCGGCTGACCTTTGTGCTGCTGGGCGCGCTGCCTTTTCTGATTGGTACCATCGTTTTGGTCGCGCGGAAAGGCGTACCGTTGTTCAAGCTTGTGCAGGAGAAGACCGACGCGCTCAACCGGGTTCTCCGCGAAGGATTGACCGGGGTGCGCGTGGTGCGCGCCTTCAACCGCGAGGAAACCGAACGCGCCCGTTTCGAGCGCGCTAACGATGATTTGACGGCTACCGCCCTATCCGCTCAACGCGTCATGGCGATCCTGATGCCCGCCATGATGATTCTGATGAATTTGACGAGCGTCGCCGTCGTGTGGTTCGGCGGCCTGCAGGCGGCTGCTGGAGACCTCCGTATCGGCGACCTGATGGCTTTCCTGCAATACGCGACTCATATCCTGTTCTCTCTCATGATCCTTTCGCAGATGTTCGTCATGCTGCCGCGCGCCGCGGTATCCGCCGACCGCGTGAACGAGGTTCTGGACACTCAGGCGATCATTGTCGATCCGGAACGGCCGGCCGGGAGCACGGAATCTTCGGGTCGGGGGCGTGTCGAGTTCCGCGACGTGTCTTTCAAATATCCGGGCGCCGAGGAATGGGCGCTGGAAAACGTTTCTTTTGAAGCCTCGCCCGGGGAAACGACCGCCATCATCGGAGGCACCGGTTCGGGG
>Ga0172379_10004095_pt1 | contig 22058 bp, 14 predicted proteins | sample GrowelOW334metaG_FD_119756 | JGI IMG/M metagenome (GOLD analysis project Ga0172379, IMG submission 119756) | Groundwater microbial communities from an aquifer near a municipal landfill in Southern Ontario, Canada - Groundwater well OW334 metaG | ecosystem: Environmental > Aquatic > Deep... | reverse complement strand
GCGGCGGTCTTGTCCCGCAGCGTGGTGGTGGGGTGGCGGAGTGGGCCGAAGGCGGGCGCGAGCGTGCGTAGCGCCCCGGACGATCGCGCTGGTTCGTTAACATTGCGGAGGCGTGGCTGAGTGGTCGAAAGCGACGGTCTTGAAAACCGTTAGACCTTTACGGGTCTCGTAGGTTCGAATCCTACCGCCTCCGCCAAAAAAGTGTCTTACCCGCCAAAGGCGGATCCGCCTCTGGCGGAAAAACCGTTAGGGCGAATAACCCTCGCAGGTTCGAATCCTGCCCCCACCGCCACGCGACGGGATCCCCGACTGCGCTCTGGCGGGCAGGCCGCAAGTCTTCTGACTCTAGAAAAAATAGGAGCGGTAAAAACTGTTAGGGTGAACAGCCCTCGTCCCGCTAAGCGGGACCCCCACCGCCAGTTCGTTTCGCCCAGCGAGTTCCGTGTAGGCTGTTTTGCTAATGGCCTGCCATGAACCGGAGCACACGCGCAGCGTGGGCGACTGGTTCATGGTGTACACTTACCCCATGTTCACTTTGGCTACACCCGTATCCGCGCTCGCTGGCGTTGGCCCAACCGCGGCTGCGCGATTGAAACGGCTTGGGCTAGAGACGGTTCAAGACCTACTGTGGCACCTGCCCTACCGGTACGAAGACCTGACGCGCGTGGAGCGCATCATTGACGTGCGCGGGAACAGTACCGTCTCCATCCGCGGCAAACTCCAGCTCATCAGCTCCCGTCGTGCTGCCCGACGCAGAGGCATGCTCGTGCTCGAAGCGATTGTGGCTGACGACACGGGTAGTATCAAGGTGGTGTGGTTCAACCAACCCTTTCTCGCCAAAGTCCTGCACCCAGGCGATGTGCTGTGGCTCGCCGGGAAAGTGGAGAGCAACCACTTCGGTACCACGCTAGTGAACCCCACGTGGGAGAAGCGCGAGAATCCCCTCCACGCCGCGGGTATCATCCCCATCTACCCGCTCACCGACGGCCTGACGCAGAAGCAGCTACGGATGTTCATGCACCAGGCACTACCATTAGCCAACCAACTCCCCGACCGCCTCCCAACATCCACAGTGAGCCAAGCAAAGCTGCTACCACTCGGCCAAGCATTGCTGTACGTGCACGAACCCAAGAGCTTCGGCGACGTGCAAGCAGGTCGCCACCGTTTGGGCTTCGAAGAACTCCTGGTGGTCCATTTGGCGGTGCAGCAGGAACGTGCTGCGCTGCAGCAGACCCCGAGCGTGCGCGTGCCGTTCAACCAGGAGAAGACCATCTCGTTCGTCCAACGTCTACCATTCACGCTCACGCCGGGGCAGAAGCGTTCGGCCTGGGACATTCTGCAGGACATGGACAAGCCACATCCTATGAATCGACTCGTCGAAGGCGACGTCGGCTCGGGCAAGACCGTCGTCGCGGCAATTGCTATCCTGAACGTTGCTGCCGCAGGTTGCCAGACCGCCTACCTTGCCCCGACCGAAGTCCTCGCTCGCCAGCACTTCGAGAAGATTACCAAGCTCCTCAAACCCTTCGGCACGCGGGTGGGGCTCTTCACCCAAGCGAGCCGTCGACTCTCCACGTCGGACAAGGCAATAACGAAACCGGCAATGCTGCATGCGCTCAGCACTGGAATGGTTGATCTGGTCATTGGCACGCACACGCTCATCACGGGCAAGGTCGCATTCTCCAAGCTCGCCCTCGTCGTGGTAGACGAGCAGCACCGTTTCGGCGTGGAGCAGCGCAAAGTCTTACGCTCTGCTGGCACAGAGAGCATCCCGCACTTCCTCTCACTCACCGCCACGCCAATCCCGCGCACGCTCGCGCTCACGGTGTGGGGAGATTTATCTGTCTCCCGCATCCCCCACCTGCCCACCGAACGGAAGCCCATAGTCACCCGGGTGCTCGATGACCGGAACCGTGACACCGCCTACCATATGATTCTGGACCGCGTGCAGGCAGGCGAGCAAGCCTTCGTCATCTGTCCGCGCATTGAAGCAGACCCAACTGGGAAAAAATCTGCAACCGAAGAATTTGAACGGCTCAAAAATGGACCACTAGCGAGCGTACGCGTTGGCCTTGTGCACGGCAAGCTCTCCAGTGCCCAGAAAGAGAGGGTAATGAATGATTTTTCCGTAGGCAAAATTGACGTGCTCGTCGCGACCGCTGTAGTGGAAGTCGGAATCGACGTGCCCAATGCCACGGTCATGCTCATTGAAGGCGCAGAGAGCTTCGGCCTGGCGCAGCTGCACCAGTTCCGCGGCCGCATTGGCCGCAGCAGCAAGCCGAGCGTCTGCTACTTGACGACGAAAGCGATGGACCGGGAGACGCTGGACCGGCTCAACGTGTTGACCACGCTCACCGACGGCTTCGCCCTAGCTGAAGAAGACCTCAACCGACGCGGCCCAGGCGAATTGTGGGGTCAGGTGCAGAGCGGCTTCCAGCCATTCAAGGTTGCCCGCCTCTCGGATCAGAAACTCGTGGAAGAGACGCGGAGCGCCGCCGAAGCACTCTTGCAGGCAGATCCAGAGTTGCACACTGCCCAACTGTTGGCGGCAGACGTAGCGCAGAAGCGGGCGCAGCTGCACCCCGAATAGCCCGCCATTGACTCTTCCAGCAACGGAGCCTAGAATAGGTTATTCACTCATCCGTGCGTGCCCTTTCACAATTTGCCCTTCAATAACGAAAACGCCAACCTTAAACCGCCATAAGGAGTACTATGCCGTACAGCCCGTAACCGCAGCTCTTCGATGTGTTGTTAAAATGGATTGAACAAAAAATCGGAGAGAGTAGAAATGTGCCAAATTGATCAGGTCACCCATGAGGTGAAAACGCGAATCACCTCGACAGAGGTGTGGCCAACGGTAAAGGTGGAGACCGAAATTCCGCCCCACGATTGCAGAGAAAACGCCGAAATCATTGGCGTCCTCACCGCCCTGGACAACGGCGAAAAAGTGAACTCACACAACCTCCGTCGCTGCACCATTTGCGGCAGCCCGCTTGACCCCGCGTGTGTGCCGAGTTCAGAACACTCGGCAAACACGATCGGCCAGCGCTGCCTCAAAATCGGCTTCGACATCAAGGTTATCCCCACGGAGGCGGGCAGCCGGCTGGGCTTCGAGCCGAGGCTCATCACGGTCGCATCGTTCATTCCAACTATCTAGCAGGAGGGTAAAAAACAACACCGAGGGGAGAACATGATGTTCTTCCCTTCGTTTTTTTTTATTGCATCTTTGCGGCGTGGAGTGCCTCGCGCACGCTACCAACCTGCACCAAAGTGAACTTCTTCCCAGCAGGTACCGTAACGTGCGGCGGGCAGAACACCGTAGTGAACCCGAGCTTCACGCACTCGCTGATGCGACGCTCAATGTACGAGACGCTGCGAATCTCACCGCCGAGGCCGACCTCACCAATGAAGGCCGAACGATCTGGGATGGACTTGTCCTTGAACGACGACGCCACTGCCATGCACACGCCCAAATCCACGGCTGGCTCGCCAATGTGGAAGCCGCCGACGACGTTGAGGTGGACATCCTGGTTGCCCAGTGCCAGGCCTGCCCGCTTGGTGAGCACGGCAATGAGGAGCTGCAGGCGCTTGCTATCGAAGCCTGAGCTCAAACGCTGCGGGTACCCGAAGACGGTCGGCGAAACGAGTGCCTGGACGTCGAGGAGGAACGCTCGCGTCCCTTCCAGGAAGGGCACGACAGCGGAACCGCTAACGTTTGCCGGCCGCTCGGCCAGGAAACGTTCAGAGGGATTTGGTACTTCCACAAGCCCTTGCTCTACCATGTCGAAGACACCAACTTCGTCCGTGGCACCGAAGCGATTCTTCGTGGCCCGCAAAATTCGGTAGGCGTGATGCGGGTCGCCTTCCATGGTCAGCACACAGTCCACGAGGTGCTCCAGCACGCGCGGGCCAGCAATGGTACCGTCTTTCGTCACGTGGCCGATGAGGAGGATGGGTACGTGCAAGTGCTTGGCTACAGCCATGAGCTGCACCGTGGCGACGCGCACTTGGACAATTGAACCTGCTTCCGAAGGCAACGTGGGGTCGAAGAGCGTTTGAATAGAGTCGACAATTACCAGCGCCGGCTTGGTCGCTTCAATGGTCGCGAGTACAGTGGGGACGTCCGTTTCCGCGAGGAAGTGCACCTTGGGCGCACGAATGCCGAGGCGGTCGTACCGGAGCTTCACTTGGGCTGCAGATTCCTCACCCGAGACGTAGAGCACATCTTTCCCAATTCCTGCTGTTACCTGCAACGCCAGGGTGGACTTGCCAATGCCCGGTTCGCCGCCCAAGAGCATGAGCGAGCCAGGCACGATGCCACCGCCGAGCGTCCGATCGAACTCCACTATGCCAGTGCTCACGCGGGCTGCGGGGGCGGCATTCAGGTCGCCGAACTGCACGGTGGCTCCGGACTTGCTCGCCGTGACGCGCTTCCCTTTCGTCATCGCCGGTGCTGCGTCTTCGACAATCGTCCCCCACTGGCCGCACTGGCTGCAGCGGCCTTGCCACTTGGGGAACTGGCTGTCGCAGCTGGTGCAGGTAAAAATGGTTTGCAGGTTCTTCATAGGAGGGGGCTTATCTTCGCCCGCGCCTCCGTCGCTTTCAGGTAGTACTCACGGGTTTCCTGGTAGCCGGTATTCGCCATGCACTCCCACCACGTCTTCGCTGGGCAATCCACGCTGCCGCAGTTCGCCCCTGCCCCACCGTTGTACGCGGGGATAATGAAGTCAATGTTCCCGTTGCTGCAGCCGGTCGCCCGAACGTCTGGTGGCTTACACTGTGCGACCGAGCCGTCCCGCCGGACTGCAGTATCGGGACACGTGTTGCTCGCCAACTTCTTCAGGTACGCCACGCCAGCGGCAATACCCACGTTGGGGTCGAGCAGCTCCTTGCAGGTCTTCCCCGCGGTTGCCGGCAGCACCTGCATGATGCCGCACGCGCCTGCTGGCGAGATGAGGCTAGGGCGTCCGCCGGATTCAACGAAAATGATAGCGTAGATGAGATCTTGCGGTACCTGGCTTGTCGCGAGCGAGGCAATGAGCGTCCCGTACTTGGTCTTCATGCCAGTCGTGGGGTCATTGAGCCAAGTATCTATGCCACTCAACGACGCCGAGCCAAGCGCAGCGCCCCGAGCACCAAAGGCAACCTCCTTTTCAAACTCCGCAACCCGCTTGGGTACGGGTTTAATTTCCAAACTGCTAAACTTCACAAGCTTCGGGCTTATGGTGAGGAGCAAGAGGTAGGCACCGAAGGCAATGAGAATACCAATAATTGCTGAGGAAATCTGGTCTTTGGCGTCCTGCACCCGGCCCCGATCCCCACCCGCGGTCAGCCACTTCAGGCCGCCGTACATGATGAGCAGCGCGGCCAGGATGCCAATTGCTGATACGACGAAGACGTACAGCGCGGCGACGTACTCGCCGAGCGTGCTACCGGTAATGACAATCTCCTGCCCGTTGAAGAGCTCCGAACCCGGCAGGGGAATTTGGGGTTTAAACCGAATAGCAATTGTTTCGGTTGCCGTCACCTCGGGGTGCGCTGCTGGCAAGCCCGTACACTGGGTGAACGTCCCGCAGGCTTCGCCCAGTGGTTGGCCGGTAAGCCCAGGAATACTCGGGCACTGACCGTCGCTGTTCGGTGGTAAGCAGTTCCCCTGAGCGTAGAAACAGCAATCTTTCGTATTGCTCGTCGCGGTGGTGCCAAATCGGCCGCTGCAAATTTTGCTTGCTGGGCATACGAAAGAACCAGGCAAGTACGTGCCGTCCTGGCACCCGGTTGATGGCATTTGGCCAACGTCATACACCAGCTCGCTGTCATTGCAGCACCATGCCACACCATTCGTCGCCCCTTCGCAGAACCCTGCGTTGGCTTCAAGTGGTGCTGCCAAGAAGCCAGCACTCAGGACGAGCATGAGTAGGGTGAGTATCGATCGGCGCATCACAGACGTGCCTGAATAGCGGCGCGGAGATCGCTCTCCGTGAGGATACCGACGTACCGCGCATCGTTGACGTACAGCGTCGGTACTTCGGTAATAATTAGTCGTCGTGCCTCAGCAATGCTCGCGTCAATGCGGGCGCTGCCATCGCCTCGCTCCATGCAGCTGGCGAGTGCCGAGGCATCTCCTTGGATCTCTTGGGCAAGAGTTTCGTAAGATACCGTACCCAAGTCTGCTTGGTGGTTGAAGAGCGCATCGTACATCTGCCAGAACTTCTGCTGATCCTGGGCACAACGGGCAATCTCTGCCGCCCGACGTGCGTACTGGTGCGTAGGGAGCGGGAAGTCTTTGTAGACGAGCCGCACCTTGTCTTGGTAGGTCGCGAGGACGCTCTTCAGCGTTGCAACCTCAGCTTTACAGAACTCACACTGGAAGTCGGTGAAGACGACAATGCTGACGCGCGCATTGGATTTCCCAACGTACGGGTCGGTGTTGAGAATGTTTGGCTTCTCTGCCCCGCCGGCCTGCCGCGCGACGCTGACCACGAAGAACCCCAACGCCACGAGGGCGAAGATGGTGAGCGTCCCGAGCCAGAGGCTCTGCTTTCGCGGCATACTACTGAACATTGAGTGACAGTACGCGGCCGCTAGATGCATCGGTGAAGTAGAGCGTGCTGCCATCCGGCGAGAGGCCGAGGTTCACGGCCGAGAACTGCCGGCTTCCGTCTGTGCCCACCGGAACCGCAATCTTCTGCACGCTCCCGCTCTGCAGGTCTACCCGGTAGAACGTATCTGGTACATTAGCTGCTTGCTCGCGGTAGATGCCGCTGCCCGTCTTCAGCTGCCCAGCATTCGGTACGGCGCAGTAGAGCGAGGAACCGTTCTTGGCAAACGCGCACTTATCCGACCACGTCTGCAGGTCAAGCGAGCGGTTGTCGTCGCCAATGGTATCACCTTGGCCGTTAACAATGTGGAGCACAGGATTGAAGTTCGAGTCTGCGCTGTACGTGCTGTACACCATGTACTGGCCGCTCGGTGACCACTGCCCTTCGAAGCCGCGGCCTTCCGTAATTGTCGATTTGAAGTTCTCCCCATTCTTCCCGACGAAGACAACCTCTTGCGACGTGGCATTCAACCCCGGGGTAAAGGTGGCTATCACCTGGTCGTTCGGCGACCAGTTCACCTGCACCTTATCGCCATTCTCACCCAAGGACTCCACCGGCTTGATGCTCGTCCCATCTGGGTTCGAGACGACGAGGTAGCGGTCGTCTGGGTTCTGCGCGTTGAACTTGAAGGCAATTTGCCCGCTAGACGGGGCGAAGCTGAAGTCTTCTCCCTCTTTGGGCAGGGTGGCTTGCTTCTTCGTGTCGAAGTCGTAGAAGAGCTTCGAGTCGTCTGGGAACGATACGATGACTTGGCTCTTGGATGGCGACCAGGTGACAGACTCGGCGTCTGGGAACTTCACGCCCGCCAGCAGGACGAGGTTGCCATTCGTATCAAGCTTGTAGAACTGGCCCGTTGCCCGGTCGTAGTAGCGAAGGTTCCCCTGTGCGTCCACCACGGTTTGGTAGGCATTCTGCGTGACCAAGGTTCGCACCGAAGTTTCGCCGCCGTCTGCAACCGTACTTGGCCCAGCGTTCACGTTTGCCGTGGCATTGGTATTCCGGCTATTCACGTTCGGCAGCACGCCATTGGTGTTCCCTACTGGCCGGTTCACCGAGCCGTTCACATTCGGGAGCACGGCGTTCACGTTCTCATTGCCGTTCCCATTCGTCGGCGGCGTGGTAGACCGGAAGAACGAAATGTACAGCAAGAAGCCAAGCACGATGATGCCTATGCCGAATGCGATAATGAGGAGACGACGGTTCATAGGTACTGTTAGTATACTACTATCTGTCTGTTGACTTACACTTGAAGTCAGATTTCGTCGTGGAACCTACGTTCGGCCCACACACACCCGAATCACAATCTGTTGCAGCAATGCACGCATCGCCCGCATCTGCCCCACCGATACAAAATGTCTTCTGGCAACAGATAGAACGTGTATTCTTCTTATCAGCTGTCAAATCAAGGGCGTACACAGTTTCGCCCGCGCTCATGGCATCACACTTCCCACCCGAACTACTCAAGGCATTGATGATCTTATCAAGGAGGTATTCATCAGATGGCACTTTACAGGAAACTTCTAGGTTCGTGCATGCTTCACACCCAACTCGCGCGTACCCAGCATCACAAGTAAGTGGCGGCCCCCAAACGCAATGATCTGTTGTAAATGGGTTATACCATGATGTATCTACATACTGACACTTCCCCGAACCCGGTACGTCACCTAGGAAGGACGCGGCTGAACAACTGCTCTGACTAGCATCTTTCTCCGACGCGGCATCGCAGGCAAGACTTGGAGCTAAGCAGTCCATCGACTCATTGTCCGCAGGTTGCTTCGACCAGGACTCTGTACCTAAACACATCAACTGTATGGTACCCCCTACATCGAGCGTTCTTGTTCCACAGTACCCACCGAGGCACGTCTCACTTGGTGCCTGCACACCAACGATCTTCTTGTACTTATACCGCGTTCCACACTCCGCCCTTGTAACTTCACCTCCAGACTCATCCACGATCGGAAGCCCACAGGAGCCTTCGATTCCCCCACAATTTGTTTTATCTGTACACGACCTCCCAACACTGGGACCGCTCAAGCATATCTTCTGGGTCGGGCAAAAATTGTCGAAACTTACCAAGAACGTATCCGCAATTTTTATCACCGGCGGATTAATTTGCACGAGTTTGGGGTTGATGGTGTACAGCAACGTGTACGAGCCGAAGGCGATGACAATGGCAATGAGTGCCGAGAAAATGGTCTCCTTCGCTTCCTTCACTCTGCTCGCGTTCCCACCAGCGCTGAGCCAACGCAGCCCGCCGTAGAACACCATGAGCGCCGCAATGATGCCAATGACGCCCACGAAGTACTTGTACAGGCCACCAATGTACTGCCCCATGTCTCTCACGTAATCCTTCGTCAGGCCGTCCTCAGAATCGGTACAGGTGACGGTGATGTTCGGGATACCTACCTGCAGCCGAATCCAGCTCTTCGCAATTTCATCAGCCGAAACGCCGGTGGGCAACTCGGGGCAAATCAACGTGGCGTGCGCCGCGGTTGGCAATGCGAACGCCAGCATGAGTGCGAAGCAAGCAGCAATGAGGGCGTGTCGGTAGGTCATTGGGTAACGAGATCGTAGAGGACTTGCAAGCCTGTGGTGCCAAGATCGAGGACGCCCTTAATCTGCTCCCACAGCGACGCAGTTATGAACATGGCCACGAGTGCTACCAAAACGGCGATAATGGTGAGCACGACGAGGATGAGGAGCGCCCCACCCAGGTGGCTGATGAGTACGCCTGCGCCGCTCCCTTTGAGCGTGTAGGGAGGGATGAGGTCAATGCCTTTGACGCGTGCTGGTACGACACTCGCCATGACGCGCATAAAGAAAACTAGGAGGAAGAGCCAAGGGGAGATGAAAATTTCCAAAGCCAAGGTGCTCGCTAGGAGCGACGACTGCCAGGTGTTCACGGCCTGCGTGTACGCCTTGTTCGCTGCGGCTTTCGCGAGATTCGTCGGCCCTGCCGCTGCTACGGATGCACGGCGCAACGAGCGGAGACTCTCGGCGAGGTTACGTGTCCGAGGACTCTCGTACTTCGCGCCCAATGCCCCCCGCTCAGCTCGGGCTTGCCGAATGCTATCGATGTCCTTATCCACAGCACTCTGCGACGCCTGCATCATCGCGGGGTCAAGCGCTGGTGGGATGCTCGACGCTTGAAAACGCTCACGCTCTAATGCGCGTCGAGCGATGACTTCATCTGCGGTGGCAACATTTGCCATACGGAGGTAGGCGTTACTGCTTCTGCCCCCAAGCCAGGCGGGCAACTTTCCAAGCCCCTTGGATTCGCTCGAAGTTCAGAGTGAGCGATTGGGTGAATGGAACTGCTTCGTTGGAGGTGCCGCTGGATTCCACTCGCTGGAGCGTTACCTTCACCTGCGCTGTCCCAGCAGCGAGGTCGAATTGCTCCGTATCAATAATCCGAGCAACAGAGGTTGTGCCCTTGTAGAGCGAGGCGTCGCCTTGCTTCGCGCGTTGCTCGGCGACGTACGCCTCTTGCTGCGCCCGCAGCGGCGGCGCCATGTAGAAGTACAGGTCGGTGATGTTCTGGAAGTCGTTCTGCGTAGAGAAGCTGCCATAGATGCTGGCGAAATCAGTGGCAATACGCTCCACCGCACGCCGCGCATCCACCTCCCCACCGTCAGCCGCGGTGTTCGTATTCGCAGGCTGCTGGTTGCTGTTAAGAATGACCGTATTCACGTTCGGCACCGAGGTGCTCACATTCGTATTCGTAGCTGGAGGTGTAGCTCTACGCTGCAGGAAGAGTACAACGAGAATGGCAACCGCGATGAGGACGATGGTGCCGCCGAAAATGTAGAGGAGTTTACGGGACATAGGGTGAGCGATTACGCGGTTGGGGTGTTCGACTCGTTGAACTCTTTCTTCGCCGCCTCAATCTCCAGGAGCTGCCGCGGGTCAGAAGTGATAATCTGGTCTTCGGTGTATGAAGCGACAATTTTAATGGCCGCGTGCTTGGGGCCGGCGAAGAAGATGCCTTCCCCAACCGCGGCTTCCAATAATAGGTACTTCTCTCCCTGGGTGAGCAGGAACGTCTTGGCCACCATGTCGATGCCAGCGGGTGACTGCTTCATGAGGAGCTGCAAGGCGGAGTTGGTCACAATCGCCTGGCCGTACGGGCTGCGCAGGAAGTCATTCACGTCTTGGGTAATTGTGGTAACGCCCAGGTAGTACTTACGGCATCGCTTCACCAAGGCGTAGATGAACCGAGCCGAGTCTTCGTTCTGCATGAGCCACCAAGCCTCATCAATGACCAGGATGCGCTTGCGGAGGCTGGAACGGACGACGTTCCAGATGTAGGAGACGATCATGGAGATGCCAATTGGCCGCAGCTCATCTTCCAGGTCACGGACCGAGAAGGTAACCAGCTGGTTCTGGAGTTCAATGTTCGTCGGGCTGTTGAAGAGCCCAGCGAATGTGCCTTCGGTGTACTTCTTCAAGCGTTCCACGATGTTGTCCGCGCCCACCATACCCGAGAGCACTTCTTGGAAGTCGGCCATGAGCGGGGATTCCACCTGGGCGAGGTCGCTGTCCGCGGTGATATCCTTCTTGGCGTACGTCTCGATGAGCGCCCGGTCGATGATGGAGTCTTCCTCTGGCGTGACGCTGCCGAGCATGAGCCGCATGAGGCCCTTGAGCGTGATGACTGCGGCCCGAATGATGTCAGCCGGCTTATCGGCACCGCCAACTGGCCGAGGCAGGTCGAAGGGGTTGATCTTGGACTCGGAGTTGAGGGAGATGTTGATGTACGTCCCACCCACGGCATCGGAGAGGTACTTGTACTCACGCTCGGGGTCGATGACCATGACGTCTGTGCCGAGCATGAGCGAGCGCAGAATTTCGAGCTTCACCGCGTAGCTCTTGCCTGCCCCAGATGTGGCGAACACAACGTAGTTGGCATTCTGCAAGCTGAAGCGGTCGAAGAGGATGAGCGAGTTGTTGTGACGGTTGATGCCGTACAGGATACCGTTATCCGATGAGACATCGGACGAAATGAATGGGAAGCTGCTCGCCGCTGGTGAAGAGTTCATGTTGAAGCTCACCTGGATTTCGTCCTTCCCAATAGGCAGCGTGGAGTTGAAGCCTTGCTCAGCTTGGTAGAGCACGCGCTTGCTGTACACCAGCTTCTGGCCGAACATAGCCTCGACGCGGTCCGAGAGCTTGTCCAGCTCATCTTTCGTTTCGGCGTAGAGCGTAACGTACAGGGCAACTTGGAAGAACTTCTCTGTCCCCTGCGTCAGGTTATCGCGGAGCTGCTCGATGTCACGGAGCGCGGTCTCCCGGATGGGGTCGCGCGGGGCACCCTTCTCGGCGTCGGAGAGGATCTGCGCCTCGAGCTGACCGACCTTGTTCCGTAGCTGCTTGAGCACGACTTCGGACCCCACGGGGTAGAAGAACATGGAAACGTCGAGCGGGACGTTGAGGTTAATGACCGGTGCGAACCAGCCGACCGAGATGTAGCGCGGGTAGGTAACCACGAATAACGTCCGCGCCAACTTGCCGCCAATTTCCACTTCCTTTGGGGATACGCGGAACGATGCTGGGGCAATGAAATCCCGCACCGAAACAACGCCGCGGCGGTAGATGCGCTCCGCTTCCAGCACTTCCCGCTTCCGCAACAGCTCAACTTGCTGCTGCTGCAGACGCTCCTCTTCGGTAAGCATCTGCAAAGGCGGCGGGGTTTCCGCTGGGAGGGTTTTCGGTTTCCGTGAAAGGTTAATGGCCATTAGCGTTCAATGCTCATTTGCTCCAGGCCACTGAACTTCTCCTGGGCAGAGGTTTGGGGGTTGTAGGTATTGTAGAACAGCTCAATGAGCCCTTGGGTATCCAGCGGCACAGCCTTCAAACCGAGCGCCGAGAGCCCATCGGCCACGAAATCTACGCGCTTCAGCAGCTCGCCACGGAGCTCATCGAAGCGCTTCTGCTTAATGTGGATGACGTTCGTGGGGGAGAGGACGCTGGTGAGCCGCTTGAAGAAGTTCGCGCGCTTGCCAGACCCCGGCTGGTACGGTACGACGACGTAGAACCGCTTGGCCATGATGTCGGCGAGCTCCACGAGTTCACGGACGTAGGTGACGTACTCCTGCGTCTGCATCTTCAGTAGCTCGTTGGTTTGCGTCTTCTCCAACTGCTTCAAATTATCCAGGTATGGATCAATGTTCAATTTCCTCGACTGGATAGAAATTTGTAACGGGAAGTCCAACGTGTTCAGGAACTGCGTGTACGCTTGGATGACGGCAGCCTGCTCCTCATCAGACTTCAAGGCGAAGTTCATCGATGAGACAATCAGGATTGCCCGCACCGTACCGTCGCGGAGGATAACAACGTCGTCCTTGATCTCCCAAACGTCAAGGAATTTCTGTGCGGAAGGGGCACGAGGTGCTCTGGCTTTAGGTACTTGGCTTACTTGGGGAGTTGGCATACTTAGGGTTTCAGAGAGCCGGCGACGATGTCTCCAGATTCATCGTACGCCCCGCCGGTATCGACGACGAGCGAGAGCGACGTGAGACGTGATGCGGTGAGTGGTTGCTTGATCGCTACTGCGGACCGTGGTTTGGCAGCCGCGGTTGCGACGAAGCGGTACTCGTACTCAGTATCCTCCTTGTGCCAGATGCGTAACCGCGGGATCTTGAATGTCTGTAGAATAGAGAGGATGAAGTAGTGGAATGGGCGACCATTAATTTTTATGAACGCGAGGAGGAAAATTGCTAATGACCAAAAGCTGAAGAGCAGCACGAAGGTAAGGAAATTCTTGAATATCTTCAGCATGAGGAAACCGGTAACCCCCCAGACCAAGATCATGAGGAACTGCCGGACCGAGAGGGGCCCGAGAATTTTATCTTCAACATCGATGAATTGGGGAACAACGAACTGCATCATACGTAGGCCCTATCCCAATACTCGCTTCCGTTACGAAATGCCAGTAGTTCGTGTGAAAAACACGAAGACTGACGAAGCGTAGTATGTACTACGGTGAGGAGGGATGAGTGTTTTGCAGCCGAACTGATGGTCATTGGAGTAGGAATGGAGTATTGGGATAGGGCCTTAGAAGCGGAACTGCCGCATGAGTGTACCAATAGCTTCAAATTCTCCCTCGGTGAGGGACTGCTTGCCTTGCGCTTTCATGAGCTCCACCACCTCACGGACTTCTTCCTTGCGCTCCATGGCCATTTGGCCGAGCGTGAGGTACGCCTTGAAAACGGGGGATTGCCGGAATGCCGAGATGCCCGCAGCGCGCTGAGCGAACGAGTCTTGACCCAGCACCTCGAACTCTTCAGCAACCTTCAGCGTACACGCTTGGGGAGTGCCACCGAGACGACGGAAGTCATCGATCTGTAAACTCCCGAGCACTTCAATTGGGCCCATGACGCGGGATGGAGCGCGGACATCAGTGACGACCTCACGGTACGTCGGCGGGGCGACAGGCTTGGGCCGTGGGATGGCTGGAGTCGCGGGGTGAGGTTGAACGGGCGGAGGCGGCGGCGTCGGTCGGGCAATAGGCGTGCCGGATGGCTTCAGCCACGGTGGTGGCGCAACGACTGGGCGCGGGGTTGCCGATGGTTGACTCGCTGGCTTGGTTATCTGCTGCGAAGCAGGGACCATGGGTCGTACAGGCTGAATCCCCTCTCCCACAGGGAGAGGAGGTTTTTGTACCATCCCACTCTCCCTTTGGGAGAGGGTCTCGGGGTGAGGGACGACTACAGGTTGAACCACCGGCGCAGTGAGCGGCTTCGGAGCTGGCGGTGTAGGCGCAGGTGGTGGCGAAATCTTCGGGCGGGGTTGACGGTGGAGCGCTTCCACGACGATAAAGAGCTCATTAATGATCCGGTCAGCACGCGCCTCGTCGAAGCCCATACCGCCAATTTTCGTCGGACGCATGAGAATGTCTCGGATTTCCGATTTGTCGCGAACGTCAACGAGCCGCGACTCCACGACGCGCTGGAAACGCTTCGTGAGAATGTCATCCAGTACAAGGTGCTCCATGGCCACGAGACGCTTCGCAACTGCAACAGGATTCGTATCGACAACTTGTGCAGGAACCTGCTGCAGCGCCTGGGTGTGCGGGGCCAGGTCTTTGGCATCGTCTGGGTGCACCAGGTACGGCGAAGCGCCAGGTTGCGCCTGCAGTGCTGGTGCTGGCGCCGTGAGTACGGGATCTTTCACACCAGGCAGGTCGAGCAAGCGGTACTTGAAGAAGAGGTCATCGAGCATGTGCTTCCCGAGCTCTTTTGATTTCTCTGCCGGAACCATGTACTGCTGGGTGAGCACCTCGTCGAGCTTCGCTGGCTCCACCTCCTGCACCAACACGCGCATGACCAGCTCGGCCAGGTTCACGCTGTACTGGGTCTCCAAACTATCCAACGAGCGCATCGCATCTGGGTCAGATGCGCGTGCTTTCAGCTCGTCGGGGAGCTTCTGGAATTTTACCAGCAGATTATCGGGCATAATGTACGTTAGACCTCAGGTGCACCCTCGGAGCCGCCACCGCCGCCCCCACTGAAGATGCTCTGGAGTTCACCGAATTCATTCTTGAATGCCTCGGCATTCCCTTCGTCCATGTGGTTCTGGAGTTTGCCAATGCGCTTCTGCAGCTCAGTTCGGCCGATGTCGTCGCTCTTCATGGTCTTCTGCACTTCCGCAGTGTTGTTCTTTATGTAACTCATAAGACCCTTCCAGACGATGCTGTTGTGCAGAGCGCTGTCGAGCGTCTTGCTGTCTATCCCCATAAGTTTACCACGAATGTCTGACGGCGCGGCTTTGAAAGCATTCGTAATGTTCTGCGTGACGTTCGTAATGTTCGTCACGTTCGGTTCAGCTTCAGCTGGAGCAGACGATGGCGCTTCAACGGTGCTGGTTGCCGCCTGGCTCGTTGACGACGGCGCAGCCGGGGCTCCCGGCGCCTTGGGCGCGGCGGGTGGCGGTGGTGGCGTGCTCGATTTCGGCGTCGGTGCTGTGGCCGCGGTTGGTGGTGGTGGAGTGACAGTAGCTGCTGAGCTAGCTGGTGTTGATGCGGTCGGAGGTGGGGGTGGAGGTGGCGGCGTAGTCCTCGCAGCTGCAGTTGATACCCGAACCTCTGCGGCTTTCTGATCTGCGAGCTGCTTCTCCAAATCGGCAACGCGTTTCGTAGACGCGTCGAAGGCTTGCTGCGCTTTCCCAGCTTCGAGGATCTTCTGCCGTGCGGTGGGATCCATGCGCATCGACTGCTGGAGGAGCTCCTCCTGGCTTAAGTTCTGGAGCGAGTCAGCGACGTCCTGGTACTTCCCAGCTTTCGTCGTTCGTCCCCGACTTGTAGCTTTCTCCGCTCGACCCTGCGCCCGAACCTTCTCTGGGTTCTCTGCAACGGTATCCATGAACTTCTGCGCGTCGCTGTCCTCGAGCGTTGCGTACGTACTCCTCATCGTCGCTTCACGTGCTACTGCTTCTGCGCGAGCTTCAGCTAAGGCCCTCTCGGTCTCGGCACGCGAACGGGTAATTGCTGGTTCGGGAGTGCTGAAACGCTTTTGACCGGTGGTGATCTGCGTATCTGCTTGTTCTCCACGTCGGAACGATTCACCGACCTGCCCGCCCAGATTCGCCTGGCTCTTCTGGAGCCCTGCTTCATAGTCGGCAACTAATTGCCGCTGGCCTTTGAGTTCTTGCGCAGTCTGCTTGAGGTCCCCACGTATGCGCTGCATCTTCTCCTTGGCTGCTTTCGCTTCCAAGCGGTTCGTGGTGGTATTCAGTACCTGCTCTTGCTCCTGGTACTCCTGCATGAGCTTATCGGATACCTGCTGGGTCTGCCGCTCAAATCCTGCGAGGTTTTTCTTCTGCTTCTGCAGTTCTTCTGGCGTGTACCGCATGGCGGTCTTCTGTTGATCAACCTTCATTGCCCCGACACGAGCTTTCTCATCAGATCGCCGGCCAAGCGCACCTTGCACTGCTCGGTATGGCGCTGCGGCTACGTCGGCAGTCTTCTTCCCAACCGTGGTTGCCGCACCTGTCGTGGCAGACACCGCCTTGGATACACCACTACTAACACTCCGTGCAGTTGCGCCCACAAAACCCGTCACTTTCTCAGTGCCTTTGCGGGCTACTGCACGGGTCTGTGCTCCAACCGTTGCGAACCTGCTTGGCACCTGCACGTTCGCCTGCTGCTGCAGCAGTGTGAGGTCGTGCAGCTTCACGTTCTTCGCCTCTGCTTGCCGCTTCACCGCAAGAGCGAGGCCACTATCCAGCTTCACAGCGTCAGAAGCAGTATCTGCCCAGGTGCTGCGCGTGAGGTTTGTGAGGCCCTTGGCCAGATACTCTTCGAACGCTTCCTCTTCGCCCATGTCCTGACGGTTCGTCTTATCCCGCATCTGCTGGACGATCTTCTGCTGCTCTTCTGGGGCCATAGTGCCCCACAGCTCCTTGCGGAACGAGCCATCCTGATCCATTGCTTCCAGCTGGCGGTGGAAACCTTCTTCAGCCGCGATGTTGCGAACATTGCCACCTCGGCGATCTGCATTGATGAAACTAATACTCCCGAGCTTATCAGTGTCCTGGATACGGTTACGGACACCCTGGAGGTTACGAAGCTTCGTCTGTAGTGCCTGGCGCACTGTTGTGCCCGTCCCAGAACCCTCTTGGATGCTATCGAGAATTTCCGGAGCCGCGCTCGCCAAGTCTCGCTCCACGTCAGCGATGTCCTGCGCGAGCTTTGTGTCGAGCGCTGCGGCAAGTTTGAGCTTATCTTCTTCGTTGACCGTACCACCAGCGCCGAGCCGAATGCCCTCGGAGTTCAGCACCTCTTCGCTCACGGCCAGGGTATCCTCAGAACCCTTCGCGAAGCTGCTGGCGCCCGTGACCGGCAGCTCGACGCCGTGCTTCTTCAAGTTCTCCCGCTCCACACGGCGCTGCTCTTGGGCCAGGTTCGTAGCATAGCTCTGCTGGTCGTAGAACTGGCCCTGGTTCTTCAGGTACTCATCAGACTCGTGGAAGTTCAGGTTGCGCTGCTGGTACGCAGCAACGCGGTCTGCAGTTCGTGCCTGCCGCTTGCGGTCAATGTCTTCTTGGTAGAGCGTTCGGTCTGTGCCAGTAGGAATTGCTCCGGCTGGACCTCTGGGATTAGCCGGTTGAGCTGTATCGTCTAACCATTGCTGATATCCTTTGTCGAGTTCTGCACGAGACCCAAGCGCTTCCAATTTCATCTGTTGCACAAATCTACCATCTGACGCTTGGGCACGATCGTGAAGAATGGGGTAGACCAAATTTGCAAAACCCTTATTCGCGTTCAGCATTTCCGTATCCCACTTCGAAATCTTCTCGGGCGTTGATGTCATTGCGGCACGCTCAATACGCTTCTTGTAGTAATCCTTCTTTGCTCCGGATGCAGATTCGTACGCTTTCGCGAGAAGTGTTGGGTCATTATTCTCTGCATCCTCAACTGCCCTCCCAAGTGCGTTATCTTTGTACACTGGTTTAACCGACTTATCAGAATTCTCATACCAACTTACGCCGGCGCTTCGTTGGGCGTCGTCATGCAGCTTCTGACGATCTGCTGCACCAAGCTTCCCAAAGTCAGAACTCTTCAAGATATTCTCACGAATGTTCCGCTTCTGGCCAATTGCCTTCATGCTCAACGGATTGCTCATGGACTTGAGCGCGCGCATCTTCTCATCCAGGCTCATGTAGTTCACCAGGTCAGAATCCTTTTCCTCCATTCTCACCCGAGACTTACGCAGGCGAGCATTCGCGTTCCGTGCCATACCGCCGACAAGCGGAATCCGCTCAGCTACCGTAAGTGCCCCGCCAGCAACACCATACGCTGGACGTCGAAGAATACCCTTGGCACCCTTGAGCGGCGACGTGGCAATGGCGCTGCCCCACTTGTTGAAGTTGCCCATCCACTTGCCCGCCACGGCCCCGGCGGCGCCGCTACTCTTGGCGGCCTGCTGCAGGCCGGCGATGAGCATGCCAATGGCCACCAAGTAGTTGATAATTGCAGTACCTGTGGTTGCCTCACTCACGAAGGTCGGGTCGTCGAAAGTCTCGGTTTGCAAGTCTGAGCTCTGCTCAATGGTGCTCGTCGTGGGGATGAGCGTGTCTGTAGAGAGCGTGATGATGGTGAGCGCTAACCACAGGAAGAAGGCAATGACCGGCCCTTTAATGAGGTACTGCGAGAAATCCCGCCACCAGCTGCTCCACCAGCTGCCTAACGTCCCCGGCAGCACGGCCACCATGTACGCGGTCGGTGCCAGGACAATGTAGATCCAGAGCATAATGATGCGCTGGATGAGGAGGATGGTGAAAATGGCAACGATGACGGTAGCCACGAACACCATGATGAGCGCAGCGAAGAGCGATCCAACGACAGGGAGGGCTTTAATGTCTCCGCCGGCAGCAGACACGTTGCTGGAGATGGTGAGAAGGCTATCGATGCCGAAACCAGCGGAGAGGCTCCCGGCAGCTTGGTCTTTGAACGCGTTCACGAAGGTGAGCATGACCACCTGGGAGAAGTCGATGAAGAACCCCGCAATGGCCTTGGAGAAGTTAATGAGGATGGCCATCATGATGAGCTTCTGCAGGGTCCGCGAGTACCGGTACTGGTCAATGCGGAACATGGTCCCCACGGCGATGAGCAGCAGGGCGACGATGAAGAACATGTTCGAGATATCGCGGGTAACCGACCAGCCAATGCGCACCGCCGGGGCGTCGATGAAGTTGTTGAACTGCGCCACGGCGACGAGGATACCAATGAACTTGATGAGAATTTCCCCTAGGATATCAACGAGGAACGCAACAATGTACCCGACGATTGAGATGAGCGCGCCTTCGAGCGTGAGGGCTTGGGCGACGTTGGGTACAAATGCCCACAGCACCACGAGCGTAAGCGATGCGAATGCAACCGCACCCCAAATGGGGTGAGCAGCGAACAGGCGCAGGATCGTGCGAAGACGTACCATAGGTGAGCGACTACGGGCTAATGACGACGACTTCGCCACTGAACTTCTGCCAGTAGTTCTGATCATCGGGGACTGGGAAGGTTGCTAAGCACCGGCCGCCGTTGCACCAATTCCAATTATCCTGCACCTGCACACCTGGGCGGACGATGCAGTACGCATGGTCACCAACGCTGGCGTTGTTGCCGTACGGTCCGGCTCCTCGTTCGTAGCAGAGGTTCATGCCATCGCCGAACCGGTACGCGTGGCTAATGCTATGCGGCTCGGCAATGTTCGTAAGCGGGGCGTAGCCCCAGCTCACCAGCTGATCGCTCTGGTTGTTCCCATCCCAGTCTACGGCAATCGCTTTCAACGGCTGCTGCTGTTTGTCGACGTTGGTGTTGAACTTGAGCTGGATGACTTCGCCACTGTTAATGAACACCGTACTTGAAGACGTCTTCCCAACAGCAACATTTAGAACCTCTGGGGGATTCCCGCAGTACGCACTGGCTAACGTTGCTTCAGTGGCCGCTGTGCCAATGACTGGCCGGCCAGCATCCCCGCACTGAACCATACCCGCATACCCGGCACGCCAGTTGTTGATGAGTGCGTTGTTCACCTCGTACTGCCGCGTCGTCGCATTCCAGTTCCAACCACCGTAGGCGTCGGCGAAGAGCACCTTCAGGTGCGTAATTGCCTGAGCATCGGTCTTCCCGCCCGCGTACCAGCCGCCACTCTGGTTAGGGAAGGTGGGCGGCGTATCGATGTAGTCGCACTTGCCAGCGGTACCGCACTCGGCATCGTAGGTGCAGGCAACTGGGTCTGTCGGATTTGCCTTTGGGCCACTGACGCAGACCTTCGCCCGCCCAAAGCCGTTGCAGTACCCACCGTTGCTGACGCACTTCTGCTCATCGGCAACCGTATCGCAGCTGTAGCTAACGCCAGCCCTGTTCATGACCGATGTGGTCATTGGCAGGAAGCACAGACGGCCACGGCACGTCCCTGGGCCAGCACAGGCGTACGCAGACCCGGCCCGCGCATCCACGGTATTCTGCTTCACGTCGAGTGGCCGCTGGAGTACGGCGCCCCACTGCAACGGGTTATCGAACGCGTCTGCAGGAGGGACGATGCTGCCGAAGGGCTTGTCTTCCTGTGCGAGCTTGTACTGGTAGTTCGGGAGTGCGAAGCTGGTGGACGTGGTATGCCCAGACCACGCGGCGTTCTGCCCGTTCGCTTCTGCCACTTGGACGACTTCTGTGCACTGCTCACGCAGGTAGAAGAGCACTGTTGCCGCGAAGCCACCGCCACAGGTCCCATCTAATCCGCTGAAGCCAAACCTCGATACCCGTTGCGTGACTGGGTCGAAATCCACTCTGAAAGTTAAGCTATTAGCTCTAGCTTCAGCCGGCCCTACCCATGTAGCTGCCCAGCAGTTTGGGTCCCCCCAGCATTTCCCATCAGCGTTATGGTCCAGAACCATGTACGCCTGGCCATCTGGGGTAGGGCCAAAGTACGTTGGTGCATACGTTGTACAATCATTGCTATAGCAAGAGCGTTGCCCATTCTTTGGTAGCCATGACCTAGCATTCCATTCCTTAGGCTCACCAGATTGGTGGATGAGGACAATTTTCTCAATTTCATCTCTCCGGTACCGATCTTGGGCGTCAGGAACCCAATAATCCGAACTGCCTGAATTGGTGAGGTCAACCCAGCTCCCGCAATCTGCAATCGAAGCAGCGCATAATCCTGGCCATGTATTTGATTCGCAGAGTTCACCAGGTTTCCCCGCAATTATGTTTGTCGCGTCTAAAATGCTTTCGTGGTAATACCCTCTCATACGAGTTACTGCCGGCCGCCGGTAGTTAAATTCCTTGTTCAGGAGCGGGGAGATAAGCTCTTCCGGCCCTGCAGTCGAATTCATAACAATTGAGCTATCGAACGTGGTCACAGCAGTTCGCCCCGCGCCCTGGTAGCTTAGGTTCACCGGCCGGTTGTAGTTGCCCGTTGCGCGGACGCACATGTAGAGCGGGGCTTTGTCGTTGTACCCAGCCGCTTCCATTTTCCCGAAGATGTTCCTATCACCGGTGAGGAGGTCCACCGGGTACCAGCTCAAGCAGGTGTTCGGGTTCTGCGGGTCCGTCTCAAGGCAGAAGCCCTGCCAGCCATTGAACTGCTTGCCCGTGTCATCGGTGTAGCTGCAAACCTTCGCCGTTGCCGATGGGTACGCCCGGCACGAACGGGCAATGTAGACGTCGCCCGAAACCGGCTGGTAGGTGAAGCTCTGGGTTACGGTGTCACGCACCTGCAGCACCGAGAGGAGGGAGACGCTGTCAATTGCGAATTTAGGATTTGTCGCTGTCTCTGCCGACGTGTACGAGAAGAAAATGGACCCATTCGACGGATTGAAACCATCGTGGACACCAGCGTAGTGGTTCCCCTCTGCGCTCGTCGCTGCGGGATCTAGTTTGAATGGACCCACCACGTACGTCTGCCACTGGTCGGTAATTTGGATGGCGTGGGACCAGTAGTGCTGCGCGCTCCACGTTCGGTC
>Ga0172379_10004094_pt1 | contig 22062 bp, 19 predicted proteins | sample GrowelOW334metaG_FD_119756 | JGI IMG/M metagenome (GOLD analysis project Ga0172379, IMG submission 119756) | Groundwater microbial communities from an aquifer near a municipal landfill in Southern Ontario, Canada - Groundwater well OW334 metaG | ecosystem: Environmental > Aquatic > Deep... | reverse complement strand
TTATACCAAAAACCGGTTAGTATCGCTCTTCTTTTCAGCGCTACTAACCGGCTTTCCTTGGTTTTGTGTTTTGTATTCTTTTGTATCGTTATTGCGCTACGGCTTTTTACACAGCCCCTTTTTATCGTAGTTATTCAATTCATTTTCAACGCCCGGTTGAGTTCTTCGATGCTTAAGTAGTTTTGTGTGCGCATATAGGCTTCAATGCCTGTAGCGATTTCGATGGTAATTAATGGATTGATGAAATTAGCAGTACCGACCATGACGGCGCTGGCGCCGGCGAGCATAAACTCGATAGCATCCTGCCAACAGCAAATTCCGCCCATACCGATTACCGGAATTTTTACACAATTTGTCACTTCGTGCACCATCCGCAACGCCACTGGTTTGACGGCAGCGCCGGATAAACCGCCATAATTATTAGCCAGAATCGGCCGCTTTTTGTTGATGTCAATTGCCATTCCCAGCAGAGTGTTTATCAATGATACCGCATCGGCACCGTTTCGCTCGGCAGCGAGGGCGATTTCCTTGATGTCGCGCACGTTCGGTGTGAGCTTGACAATTAAAGTTTTCACGGTGCGGGCGCGAACTGCTGATACTACTTCACTGATGCCGTCGACGCTGCTACCAAAAGCCATGCACCCGGCTTTGACGTTCGGGCAAGATACATTGAGTTCAATGGCATCAATATCCGTGTCATCGAGGATGGCCGCCATCTGGCAATAATCGTCGAGGGAGTTGCCGGCGATGTTGGCGATAATTTTGGCGCTGTATTGCCGTAAAAACGGAATTTCCTGTTCGATAAAATAATGTACGCCGGGATTTTGCAAGCCGACTGAATTGAGCATGCCGCCCGGTGTTTCTGCACAGCGCGGCGCGGCGTTACCCTGCCGCGGTTCGAGCGTCAGTCCTTTTACGGAGATTGCGCCAAGCTTATTTAAATCGACATACTCGCTGTATTCCCGGCCAAAGCCAAAACAACCGCTTGCTGCAATTACCGGATTATTTAAATGCAAACTGCCGATATTGACAGATAAATTCACGTTCGCTCTCCTTTATGACTTTGTAACTTTGTGGCTATTAGTTCTCCCACACAACATCCTGTGCCCAAAACACCGGTCCGTCTTTACAGACATGGCTGTGTTGCCAGCCGGATTGGGAGTCGGCTTTGGTTTTGCAGGCGCAGACCAGACAGGCGCCGATGCCGCAAGCCATCCGCTCTTCGAGTGAAACTTGGCAGGGTATATTGAACTGCATGGATAGTTTGGCGATGGCATTCAACATCATCGTAGGACCGCAAGCGTAGATAATGTCTGGTAAGTCTCCCGCTTGAAGTTGTAATTCTAAAGCTTGCGCGGTATTGCCATGAAATCCGCCGCTGCCGTCGTCGGTACAATAGATAAATTTGTCGGATATAGCGGCAAATTCGTCATTGATGACGAATTTGCCAACTGAAGTGAAGCCGACGATACTGGTTTTGTGCGCGTCCGGATACTGTTTTAACAACGCAAATAACGGAAAAATACCGATGCCGCCGCCGGCGATGCAGACACTTTTAAAGGTGCTGTTTACAGCAAAGCCGTTCCCAAGCGGCGCGAGTATATCAAGTTTATCGCCGACATTTTTTTTCGCCAGTAGCTCTGTGCCGTGTCCGCGCACTTGAAAAACAAAACTGACGGTATACTTAGCTTTGTCAATGTCAAAAATGCTGATTGGGCGTCGCAACATGGCAACATCAGACGAACAGTTGATATGCAAAAACTGTCCGGGCAGAGCGCTGTCGGACAACTCTGGCGCATGGATGGTGAATTGATAGGTGTCACTATTCAGCTGTGTTTTTTCTACAATTTCAACAAGATGTTTATTCATTACTAAAGCGGCACTCCTTTATAGCTTTGCGGCTCTGCAACTAATTATTCTTCAACATTCATTAACTCCGCTAAATCGTAGATTGGCAGTGATTTGTTCAGCATCCGGTTCTGCAGGCAGTATAACAATACCCGCGCAGTGTCCAAAGATGTCAGACAAGTCAGCGACAATTCGACGGCCTTACGGCGGATTTGAAAGCCGTCATTTAACGGCTGGCGGCCGCGCGACGGAGTGTTGATGATCATACCAATGTCGCCGCTCTCGATGAGATCGAGAATATTCGGGTGGGCTTCGCTGATTTTGCGTACCGGAATTGTTGGTACCAACCTGCGGTTCAGCCGTCCGGCGGTTTTGGTGGTTGCAAACAATTTGTAACCCAGTTCCTGATAACCTTCAGCGATTGCCACCAATTCCGGTTTGTCGCTGTCCTTGACCGTCATCAGGATGCCTTTGTCAATGTCCGGAACTTTCATACCGGCGCCAAGCAAACCTTTGAACAGCGCCTCCGGGAAATTTTTGCCGATGCCGAGTGCTTCACCGGTGGATTTCATTTCCGGGCCAAGCGCGGTATCAACACCGTGCAGTTTTTCAAAACTAAACACCGGCACTTTTACACTGACATAGTCCGGCTCGGGGTATAAGCCGGTGCCGTAACTGAACTCGCTTAATTTGTGGCCCATACAGACTTTTGTGGCCAATTCAATCATCGGAATTCCGGTTACTTTGCTGATATAAGGAACGGTGCGGCTGGAGCGGGGGTTGGCTTCGATGATGTATACTTCGTCATCATAGTAAACGAACTGAATGTTGATTAGCCCGACAATGTTTAATTCTTTGGCAAGCTTACGGGTTATGCTGTAGATTTTTTGTTTTACTTCGATGGATACGCTCTGGGTCGGATATACCGAGATACTGTCGCCGGAATGTACCCCGGCGCGTTCGATGTGTTCCATAATCCCCGGGACAAGAATACTCTCACCGTCGCAAATAGCATCGACCTCTAATTCTTTACCCGGCAGATATTTATCGATCAATATCGGATAGTCTTGCTTGATGAGGCTGATGATATCGAAAAATTTATCAAGGTCTTCGTCGGTATAGGCGATTTCCATACCCTGACCGCCGAGCACGAAGGACGGCCGGATTATTACCGGGTAGCCCAGTTCGTTTGCCAACCGGATGCCGTCGGTAATTTTGGTAAAAGTTTTACCGGCAGGGCGGAGAATATTTAATTTTTCGAGAATTTTTTCAAACAATTCGCGGTCTTCGGCCGCTTCGATATCATCCGGCTGAGTGCCATATACTTTGATGCCGCGTTGTTTCATAAAATTAGCCAGTTTGATGGCAGTTTGTCCGCCGAATTGCACAAACACGCCGTCAGGTTGCTCAATGTCGATGATACTTTCGACGTCTTCCGGAGTAAGCGGTTCAAAATACAGCCGGTCGGCGGTATCGAAATCGGTGCTGACGGTTTCCGGGTTGTTGTTTATGATTATCGTTTGGTAACCAAGTTCTTTGAGTGCCCAAATACAATGTACCGAGCAAAAATCGAATTCGATACCTTGGCCGATGCGGATCGGGCCGGAACCAAATACGATTACTTTTTTACCCGGTTTTGGATTTGCTTCGCAATGCTCGTCATAGGTTGAATAAAAATACGGCGTCTGAGCCTCGAACTCCGCAGCGCAGGTGTCGACCATTTTATAGACTGCGCGGATGCCGCGGGCCTTTCGGGAAGCGGAGATATAATCTTCGCTGTTTCCGGTTAATTCGCCGATTATTTTGTCAGGGAAACCAAGTTGTTTTATTTCGCGCAAGCGTTCATCATCAATCGAATCAAAGCTGGTGGTTTTTAACCATTCTTCGGTCGCAACTATGGTTTTTAGCTGTGATAAAAAATAGCGATCAACTTTGGTAGTATTGTGCAACAATTCAATATCCATGCCGCGCCGGAGCGCGGCGGTCAGCGCAAATAGTAATTCATCGTGCGGTGTCTTGAGCTTATCGTGTAATTGTTCATCGGTCATGTCGCTGTAGATAACTTTTTCCAGCGAATGCATATTTATTTCCAATGAGCGCACGGCTTTCAGCAACGCCGAGGAAAACGAATTACTGATTGCCATTACTTCGCCGGTGGCTTGCATTTGGGTGCCGAGCGTCCGGCGGGCGCTGACAAATTTGTCAAACGGGAATTTCGGGAGTTTAACTACCACATAATCGAGTGAAGGCTCAAAACAGGCATAGGTTTTGCCGGTTACAGCATTGGTAATTTCATCAAGGCTGTAGCCAATAGCGATTTTTGCCGATACTTTGGCAATCGGGTAGCCGGTCGCCTTTGACGCTAGTGCCGACGAGCGGCTGACCCGGGGGTTAACTTCGATTACCGCATATTCCATCGATTCGGTGTGTAGCGCAAACTGCACATTACAACCGCCTTCGATACCCATAGCGGTGATAATGTTGAGAGCTGCCGACCGCAACATCTGATATTCTTTGTCAGATAATGTTTGTGAGGGGGCAACGACGATGCTGTCACCGGTATGGACGCCGACCGGATCGATGTTTTCCATATTGCAAATGGTTATTACATTGCCTTTACCGTCACGAACGACTTCGTATTCGATTTCTTTCCAGCCGGAAATACATTTTTCAATCAACGCCTGGGTAACGCGGCTGAGCCGCAAACCGGTAGTTGCAATTTCGATAAGCTGTTCGCGGGTTTCGGCGATACCGCCGCCGCTGCCGCCAAGCGTGTATGCCGGACGGACAATTACCGGATAGCCGATTTCCTCGGCAAATTCCAGCGCATCTTCCACCAAACCGACAACTTTGCTTTTGATACAGGGTTCGTTTATTGATTCCATAGTGTCTTTGAAAGTCTGGCGATCCTCGGCTTTTTTGATGGCGTCGATGTTGGCGCCGAGCATAGTCACATGATGCTGATCGAGAAACCCGCTTTCGGCAAGCTCCATCGCCAAATTCAGGCCAGTCTGGCCGCCGAGTGTCGGCAGGATGCTGTCCGGGCGTTCTTTTATAATAATCTTTTCGAGTACTTTTACGGTCATTGGTTCGATGTATATTTTATCGGCAATCCGGGTATCAATCATGATCGTTGCCGGATTGCTGTTTAGCAGCACAACTTCAATGCCTTCTTCTTTTAGCGCCCGGCAGGCCTGGGTGCCGGCATAATCAAATTCAGCGGCCTGACCAATGATTATTGGCCCGGAGCCGATAACCAGCGTCTTTTTTATTAAAGGATTTTTTGGCATAACACCTTCCAAAATTTTATAGTAGCTGCAAAGGAGAAAAAAAGAAATAGACAAAAGATTCCTGGGGCTATCGTTCATCTTCTAAGGCTATGAGGCTCAGTTTCTTTGAAGCTCTGCAGCTTTGCGGCTTCTACAGCATCGCCATGAATTCGTCAAACAGATAGGCGGTGTCTTTGGGCCCGGGTGCGGCTTCGGGGTGAAACTGTACCGAGAAAACCGGTGCATCGAGGTAGCGCACCCCTTCAATGGAATTGTCATTGAGATTGATATGAGTTATTTCAATCGGCTTGCCGGATAATGATTCATGCAAGATTGAATAACCGTGATTTTGTGAAGTGATATAAGTCAGGTCCTTTTTTAGATCTTTCACTGGATGATTGCAACCACGGTGTCCGTATTTCAACCGGCCGGTGTCGGCCGCTTTTGCCAGCGCCAACAACTGATGCCCCAGACAAATGCCGAAGATTGGTTTTCTACCGTACAAATCGCGGAGCGTCTGAATGGCCGGTTGACAATCTTTGGGGTCGCCGGGACCGTTGGACAGAAGAATTCCGGCGGGATTGCAACTCAAAACTTCGGCAGCAGTTGAAAATGCCGGATACAGATATATTTCACAATCACGGTTTAGTAATGAACGGAGGATGTTGGTTTTGATGCCGTAGTCGATTACGGCAATCCGCGGTCCGTTGCCGGGGAAGTGCTTTACACTAGCAGTTGTAACATTTGCAACCGCGTCAGTTACGGAAAATTCGGCAAATGCCGGATAGATTTTGTCAAAATCAAAACCTTCCAAGGGTGCGATGATGCCGCGCAGCGTACCGTTATCACGAATTGTTTTGGTAAGCGCCCGGGTGTCAATACCTTCGATGCCGACGATATCATGTTCTTTCAAATAATCATCAAGGGTGCGTGTCGAACGCCAATTGCTGGGCGCTTTGCATAATTCGCGTACGACAAATCCGCGTACTTTTGGATTGAGCGATTCCAAGTCTTCGGTGTTGATGCCGTAATTACCGATCAACGGATAAGTCATAGTGACTATTTGTCCGTAGTAGGAGGGGTCGGTAAGTAACTCCTGATAGCCGGTCATGCCGGTATTGAATACGACTTCGCCAACAGTTTCACGTAATGCGCCAAAACTGTTGCCACGAAAAATAATACCGTTTTCTAATGCCAGTACTGCTTTCATAGTTCCTCCAATGCCAAAACTATTTCATCGCGCATACGCAACGCTTCGGCACGCGCGGCGGCGGCGAATTGGACAGCGGTGAATTGATTGCGCCATATTGCCGATTTATGAGCCAGCATAATACTGCGGCTGGCGTTTACAATAGCGCCCAGGCCGTCGCGATTAAAATTTGGCAGAATGCTTTTTGCCGAGCCGCCCTGCGCGCCGTAACCCGGCACCAAAATATAGGCGTGGGGCATGATTGCGCGGAGTTTTTCTGCTTGTTCGGGATAAGTCGCGCCAACTACTGCACCGACACTGCTATAATTATTAATTCCGATGAGATTATGTCCCCATTCGTTAATGAGCGCCGCAACTTTTTCGGCGACACTCTCGCCGGATTGCAACAGCAAATCTTGTAGTTGGCCGCTGGAGGGGTTGGATGTTTTTGCCAAAACAAAAATACCGGTGCGGTAGGTGTTGCAAGAGTTCACAAATGGTTCGATTCCGTCGACGCCGAGGTAGGGGTTAACGGTCAGCGCATCGCAGGCAAATGCCGTGTTTTCAATGAATCCCTGAGCGTAACCCTCGGCGCTGCTGCCAATGTCGTTGCGTTTACCGTCGGCGATAACCAGCAATCCGTTTTTCTGGGCATAGCGGACAGTTTTTTCAAAGGCCAGCATTCCCGGTAAACCGATTGCTTCATAACAGGCCAACTGTGGTTTTACACAGGGTACGACGTCGGCGATTGCATCAATTATTTGGCGGTTAAACTCGAAAAATGCCCGGCCGATCGCATCAAACGGATTACCTTCCTGAGCACGGGCTTGTTGCAAGATGTGTTCAGGAATAAATTCTGGTCGCGGATCCAAACCAACGACGCTGGGATTGTTAGTTTGTTTTATTTTTTCAATAAGTCTGTCAATGAACATAGCGAACCCCTTAAATTGACGTTGAGCAAAAAAAAAGCAAGGATACTATCCTTGCTGATTATAAATCAAAAATCAAAAAACAACCATTCGGATTACAGAACGCTATGTCGTGAAATTTCTTTAATTTCATAACGCTACCTCCGAAATTTGTCAGCTTATTGTAGCATAACCAGTTGTAGCTGTCAATTTCGGGAATATTTTAATACGCCGCCTACAATGGTGTGTTCAATTACGCCGGTAAGGTTCATACCGTTAAAGGGTGTGTTTTTGCCTTTAGAGTGGAAAAAAGCGCTGTCAACCATATAACGAGTATTGGTATCGACGATTGTGATATCAGCCGGAGTGCCAACGGCAATTGTTCCGGTTGGTTTGTTCATAATTTTTGCCGGAGTCAACGCCATTTTCCTGGCGACAGTTTCCAAAGTCAGATGTCCGGGTTGGACTAAAAAAGTATTTACTACGGCAAACGCCGTTTCCAAACCGGAAATGCCAAATGTCGCTGATTCAAAACCACAGGATTTTTCAGTTGCGTGATGCGGCGCGTGGTCGGTCGCAATAACATCAATGGTACCGTCGCACAAACCTTCGATGATTGCAGTAACGTCGTCAGCGGTGCGTAAGGGTGGATTGACTTTTGCGGCAGTATTTAAACCTCTACAAGCGCTGTCAGTCAGCGAGAAATAGTGTGGGCAGGTTTCGGCGGTAACGTGTGTACCGCGAGCTTTAGCAGCGCGGATTATAGCCACACTGCCGCGGGTGCTGACATGCATAATGTGAATGGGTAAATTCAAATTTTCGGCAATCATTATGTCCCGGGCAGTGATCGTTTCTTCGGCCGCTGCCGGAATGCCGCGCAGACCGAGGTCTGTAGCGGTTATACCTTCATTCATCACACCGTCAGCAGATAGCGACTGATCTTCACAATGTGAAAGGATTATTAAACCGGCTTTTGCTGCTGATTGTATGGCTTGCCGCATCAAAGCCGTATCAGCAACCGGCTTGCCGTCATCGGATAAGGCAATTACCCCGGCAGCTTTAAGTGTCAAAAAATCATTAAGTTGTTTGCCGGACTGACCTTTGGTGATAGCGCCAACCGGGTAGAGTGCGCACAAATCAAGTTGCTTTGCTCGTTCGGTAATAAACTGCACCGTCGCGGCACTATCAATTGCCGGATTGGTGTTAGGCATACAGGCAAGCGAAGTAAAGCCGCCGGCTAGTGCGGCACGCATCCCGCTCGCCAGCGTTTCTTTGTGTTCAAAACCCGGCTCACGCAGATGGCAATGCATATCGAAAAAACCCGGTAAAATATATTTGCCGGCGGCATTAATGGTAGTTGCATTAGTTGTGCCGAGGTTTGGAGCAATACGCCTGATAACGCCGTTTTCTATTAATAAATCACAACCGGTTATCCGGCCATTTTGCGGGCAAATTATTGTTCCGTTTTGTATCAGGATATTCATACTAATCTCCAATTGTCAGTTTCGATGTCAGTCATTAATATCAGTCATTCTACACAAACGATATTAAACCTGCAACTTTTCTGTTTTACAGGCAGGATTTTTTTGCGAAACGCAGAATATAAGTAATATTAAAGTGCTGTTAGTTGAAGTTTTGGGAAGGCGGTACAAGATGAAAAAACAGGATTTTGTTGAATTGGCGCTGTCGTTGGGTGCTGACGATGCAGTGGTTTTTTCGGTTGATGATATCGTGTTTGATTCACGGACGTTGTTGAAATGTATGTTTGGTTGCCCGGATTGGGGCAGCGGCAATACTTGCCCGTCTAAACCCGGTTCGCCCTCACCTTGGGAATATGAGAAGATGCTCAAAGAATATAAGTGGGGAATTATCGTTCACAGTACCGATAAACAAAAAGCCCGGGAAATATCCTTCGAGGTTGAACGTCAGGCGTTTTTGGATGGTTATTACTTCGCGTTTTCGATGAGCGATTGTGCAATTTGTGAAAAATATGCCGGGTTTGCCGATAAGCCATGTATCAGTGTCAAAAAAGCCCGTCCGGCATTTCACAGTGTTGGAATCGATGTTTTTGCTACTGTTAGCAAATTTGGTTTACCGATTGATACTTTGAAAAATATCGATGAAGTGACTAACTGGTATGCTGCAGTTTGGATTAAATAGGAGGTACCGATGATTGATTTACATAAAGAATATTTAACGCTGATACAGACTTCGTTTCACGAAGATTTTGGTGATTTTGGCGATATTTCTGTTGAGGCGGTATTTAATGATTCGGATTGCACTCAGGCAGTTTTATTAAGCAAAGCTGACGGAGTGCTGGCTGGTGTTCAGGCTTTTGAGCTGACTTTTAAAACTTTTGACAATAGTACGCATGTTGTTCTTCACAAAAAAGATGGCGATAAAATTTTCAAGGGTGATGTAATTGCCGAAGTATCCGGACGTACTAAGACGGTGTTGATGGGTGAACGAACGGCGATTAATATTATTGCCTTTATGTCAGGAATAGCGACGCAGACGGCATTATGTGTCGAAGCGGCAAAAACCAGCGGCCACGCATTGATTCTTGATACCCGAAAAACATTGCCCGGCTGGCGGCGGCTTTCGAAATATGCGGTACGTTGCGGTGGCGGCAGCAATCATCGTATGGGATTGTATGATATGGTAATGCTCAAAGATAATCATATCGATGCGGCCGGAGGTATCTCGGCGGCGGTTGGTGCCACGGTCAATCGCTGGGGCAACCGCTTTGCAATTGAAGTGGAGACGCGGAATCTGGACGAGGTGCGTCAAGCTGTCGAGGCACATGCCGACTGGATTATGTTGGATAATATGGATAATGAAACTATGCGGCAGGCGGTTAAAATCATCAACGGACGTGCCAAGGTCGAAGCGTCGGGAAATATGACAATCGAACGGATTGCCGGTGTGAGTGCAACCGGGGTGGATTTTATTTCGATTGGGAGTTTGACACATTCGGTAGAAGCGTTTGATTTCAGTCTGCGGATAAAATAATTCATAAAAATCCAAGGAGAACAGTATGTATAAAGAAGAAATTTTAAGCCTAAAACAACAATTGGGTGACAAGTTGTTATTGTTAGCCCATTATTATCAGCATGATGATGTTTATTATAGCGCCGATGTTACCGGTGACAGTTATCAATTGGCAGTGACTGCGGCAAAATCAACTGCAAAATATGTAGTAATGTGCGGCGTAAGCTTCATGGCAGATACCGTAAAGTTACTGGTCAAAAACGGTGTTCGGGTATTTTCGCCGGATATGCTGGCGGGTTGTCCGATGGCGGCGATGATCGATGAGGATTTGTTTCGAGGTGTCTACGGTAAAATATGCGAATGTACAAAAACTGCTCCGGTGCCGGTATTGTATGTAAATTCTACTTTGGCAACCAAAGCCGCAGTTGGCGAAGCCGGCGGATTGTGTTGCACATCCAGCAATGCCAAGAAAATTGCCCGGCAACTGTTAGCTGAAGGAAAACGATTGTTCTTTTTGCCGGATAAAAATCTGGCGATTAATGTTGCCGCTGAATTGGGAATAGCTCCAAATGAAATCTGTATGGTTGACCGCAACAGCAAAATCGAAGATATTAATCCGGATGCCCGGTTGTTCGTTTGGTATGGTTTTTGCATCACGCATCGGCGGATTAGTGTCGATGATGTTCGGGCAGTACGCGCAAAATATCCGGGCGCAAAAATCATCGCTCATCCGGAGTGCGAACCGGAAGTTATTACGGCTATTGATTATGCCGGATCGACCTCGCAATTGTTGAAATATTTCATGGATGCGCCGAGCGGAGCGACAATTATTGTCGGTACCGAATTGAAATTTGTCGAACGCCTGCCGCAATTACGGAGCGATGTCCAAGTGTTTGCGCTGCGCCAGTCAGCCTGCGTCAATATGGCGCAAATTACGCCTGAGCGGCTGCGTGACTGTTTGAAGGCGTTGGTTGCAGTTGAAAATGGCCAATCCGGGGCGGCGGATTCTTTCGAAACGCACATTGATAACAGATATGTTCAAACGGCGTTGCTAACGCTGAACAAAATGATTAGCGAAACTGAGCGATAAGCGGGGGTGAAAGTGTCACAAAGAAGTTGTTTTGATTGTTTGGTGATTGGTTCGGGAATAGCCGGATTGTGCACGGCGATAAAAGCTGCCGAGAATGGCATGAAGGTCGCAGTGCTCAGCAAAGAAACAGAACTTAATATTTGCAATACCAATCACGCGCAAGGCGGAATCGTTGCGACTAATCCGATTGAAACGGCTGCGGCACTGGAAAAAGATATTCTGCGTGCCGGTGACTACGCTAATTATCTCGATGCAGTGCACTATCTTTCTGAGCAGGGCGCACCGTTGATTGAGCCGTTTTTGGCAGATAAGATGGGAGTGCCGTTTTGCAAGAACGCGGCGGGCGAATATGACCGCACTCGTGAAGGCGCGCATTCGGAGCGGAGAATCCTGCACGTCAAAGACGGCAGCGGCGAGGCAATTGAAACAGCGTTGATCGCGTACGTTGATAAACTCAAAAATATTACGGTATATACTGAATATACGGTAATTGATTTGATAACCAATACCCATCAATCACGCGACCCGCAGGAACGTTACAACGCCAAACGGGTTATCGGCGCGTATGTGCTAAATGGTAAAACCAATGATGTGGAGATTATATTTGCGCCGCGAACGGTACTGGCAACCGGCGGAGTCGGCGGATTATATACATATACCAGCAATATTACCGGAGCGACTGGTGACGGATTGGCGATTGCCGAGCGCCTGGGGGCGGAAATAATCAATGCCGAGTACATTCAGTTTCATCCGACCGTGTTATTTCACCGTGACTTAAAGCGGTTTTTGATAACCGAAGCGTTACGGGGTGAAGGCGCCCGGTTGTGTAATCGCCGGGGCGAGTATTTTATGGACAGATATTCGCCGGAGCTAAAAGATTTAGCACCGCGCGATGAGGTGGCACGTGCGATTTACTGTGAAATGGAAAATGACGATGCCGGTTATGTTTTTTTAGATGCGCGTAATATCACGCATGTCGACGTTGCCGACCGGTTTCCCAAGGTTTTTAACAACTGCCTTAAAGTCGGTATTGATATTCGCAAAGATTTGATTCCGGTGGTACCGGCGGCGCATTATTTTTGCGGCGGAATAAAAGTCGACGGAGTGGGTAGAACTTCAATCGACGGATTGTGGGCAGTGGGCGAGGTTTCTTGTACCGGTGTGCACGGCGCCAACCGGTTGGCGTCAGTTTCGTTGTTGGAAGGCGTAGTTTGGGGAATAAATGCCGGTTGCGATATTGCACAATCAAAACATTCGATAGCGGCTGAACTTTGTGACAGCATACCGGATTGGATATTACCGAAGATTGAAGAAACCATTGATCCGGTCTTGATAAATCAGGATATTTCTATGGTGCGAAAAATTATGTGGAATTATTGCGGCATTATTCGCAACCGTAAACGTATGACCCGGGCGCTGGCTGATTTAAACTATTTGCATCACCGGGTTGAGCAATTTTATCGTTCGGCGCGTATCACCCGGCAATTAATTGAGCTACATAATGCTGTCACTGCTTCATGGGTAATTATCCGTTCAGCTTTGTCCAATTCAGAATCCAAAGGTTGCCATTTTGTTGAGCAAGAACATGACCGAAAATAGAAAAAAAGTATTTACAAAGAATGCGGCAAACGAATTAAAAACACCATTAACCGGTATTATTAGCAATGCTGATATGATTGTTAATTATGTCGAAAACATTGAAGATGCCAAAATACTTGCGAAGAATATTCAAAATGACGCTGAACGGTTAGCGACAATGACTAAGAATTTGTTCAGCCTGGCACGTTTACAAGGTTCAGAATACCGTGAAAATATGGAACTGCAGCCGGTGGACTTGACAAAAATAATCCGTGAAGCAATTGCGCTCTGTCGGATAAGTTTAACCGAGAATCAGCAGGAGCTGCGTTTTAACTATGACGATGATTGTTTGATTGATAGCGATCCTGAATTGTTGCGGCAGGCGTTTGTCAATCTGATCGACAATGCGGCGAGATACTCACCGCGGGGCGGTAAAATAGTAGTCAGTATGTTTTGTGAGATTGATTGCGTGCGTATCAGCGTTGCCGATAACGGTTCGGGTATTTCCGAGTGCGATGTAGACCGGATATTTGACGAATTCTATCGTGCCGACAAATCGCTCGCGCAGGCGATTGCCGGCAGCGGACTGGGATTGGCTATTACCAAACAAATAATTGAGGTTCTTAACGGTCAAATTAAGGTTGAGAGCACTGTTGGCACTGGGACGGAGTTTATCATAAAATTGTCACGGAGAAGGAACGTTTCGTAAATTACTATTGATCTTCTTAATGGAGGATTGTGTGCAAGAAACTATATTTTACCGGTTGCCGGATTTAATTGAAAATGGTGATGATTGGCCGAAATTTGTCGGTAGTTTGCCACGGCAAAACATCGGCTGTTGTAACTGGGAGCAAGAGTACCCTTATAAACCAAAAGTGTCTTTTGCAACGGGTTGGAATCCGTCTGGTTTTTTTCTGGATTATTGTGTGCATGAACAACAGTTGCGCGCGATGAACACAGATAATAACTCTGCAGTTTGGGAAGATAGTTGTGTGGAGTTTTTTTTCCAATTTCAACCGGGCGCCCGGCATTATAGTTTTGAATTCAATCCCATCGGCGCATTTTTGGGACAAATCAATTTTATTAATTACGGCGAGTGGATAGAACCGGCCGATCTCGCCAAAATAAAAGTGCGGGGGAGTTTTGTCAACCCTGATGGTAGTATTGAACCGTTGCTTATTGACAGAGTTACTGACTGGAAATTGAGCGTTTTTATTCCGTTTGAGTTATTGACGCTTGCTGAAGCGCAAATGATTATCAGAGGATTAAAGTTTTTCGTTAATTTTTTCAAGTGCGGTGACAAAACCGAACAGCCACATTTTATTAGCTGGAGTCCAATCACCTGGCCCCAACCGAGTTTTCATCGCCCACAGTTTTTTGGGACAGCTAAACTTGCGTAGATTAAGTATTATTGGAGAAAACAAAAATAATTGACGAGTAAAAAAGGGCTGTGCTGAAACATAGGTTTCAACGCAGCCCTTTAGTTATTATTCGGTTAATGTTATTTGCTCAAAGCGTTAAATTTTTCATAATAACTATCCATCAATTCCCGGATAGCCTTACCAATTTTAACATAAGCATATTCATTTAAATTAGCTAACGATACGCGGGCTGAGCGATGTTGTGCGCCGAAGCCTTTGCCGGGTAATAACACAACACCGGATTTTTCTGCTAAGTAGAACAATATTTCGAACGGTTTCATGGTTTTACGCATCCATTCGACAAATTCGGTGCCACATTCGTTTTCGCCAAGGATATCTAAGTCGATTAGCTCATAGTAGCCTACCAAATTTTCGTCGGTTTTCGGCTGGACGTTCATCGCGCGGTACAAAGCAGCGCGGCGGCTTCGAATAAGCCGCTTCATGGCGTTTTTATAGGCTTCGGGCTGATCCATTAGTGAGAACAGCGAAAACAATACCATTTGCACTTGCTGGGGTGTGGACAACCCGGCGGTGTGGTTGAGCGCGACGGTGCGGCTGTCAGCTACCAAACGGTCAATGAATTTTAAGTCCTGAGGATTCGTCATAATTGAGGAATAACGTTGGTTTAGACTGCTTTGGTTAGCTGCGGACAAGCTTTTGAGCAATACATTGTCAATGACATTGGAGTGATGCGTGGCAATAACGCCCAAACGCCAACCGGTAGCGCCAAAATATTTTGAATAGGAATATACTAAAATAGTGTTCGCCGGACAATAAGCAAATATCGAAGTATAGTTATCGGCAAACGTGGCATAAACATCATCAGTGATGATTAGTAAGTCCGGTCGCTGTTTGATAATTTCCACCAAGTGTTTCATATTGGCGTCGCATAATTTAACCGATGGCGGATTACTGGGATTGACCAAACAAAACACTTTTATTGCCGGATCTAATAATTTATCCAGTTCTTCGTTAGAATACTGCCAGTCAAGTTTTGGATCGGCGTTTATATATACTTTTTTTAGTTGATAATCATCCAAATCAGGAATTTCCATGTAGGGGGTGAAAATTGGCATACCCATTGCGATAGAGTCGCCGTGGGAGACTAATTTATTTTCCCGCAGAGTATTGAACAGATAGGTCATGGCCGCAGTGCCGCCTTCAACGGCGTACATATCGAAGTCGCCTTTAAATTGTGGATTGTTATCAATCATTTCTTGTCGGATATATTGGTTGACAATTTTTTCCGACAACGCCAACATGCGGTCAGGAACTGGATAATTACAAGCTAGAATTGCTTCACACATTTCATAAAGAAAATCGCCGTCTGACAAACCTAACTGATCACGTACATACGCTACTGCTCCGTGCATAAAGTCTACCCCGGAAACAGTTTTGTTATTTTGACAAAAAGTTTCGAATCGATGTTCGATGCCTTCGCGCAACGGAAATCCGCCAACCCCCTCAGGCATATATGCAAACGAGCGTTCAGCTTCCAACAAGGCAAATTGACCTAACTGAAAGAAACCGTGTCGGGGAATAGTAGCCAAAAAATTCGGGTTGCCACGACCGGCGTTTAGCATAGTATTGTTTTTCGAGTTATGCGCAATTTTGATTAATTCATCTTTCAACTCGAACGGGCTAATTGTTGTAAGTTTTGCTAAATCATTAACATTCATAGCTGTTTTCAACCTCTCATTATTAATTACTTTGCAAGTATTATAACTTCTGTTTTATACAAAAGCTACTATCAATGGTCCCAATAAAGTCAGCAGTATATTAGCGATTGCGTAGGTTATGGCAAACGGTAATGTTGGAACAGAGTTGCCGGCTTTTTCCAATACTGAACCAAACGCCGGGTTGGCACTGCGTGAACCACTCAAAGCTCCGGCAAAAAAAGCTACGTTACGATAACGCAGAACATACCAGCCAAATAGTGTTGCTAATAGTAACGGCACGACAGTAACGATTAATCCGGCAACGAAAATCTCAATACCGCTATGCAATATAGTTTGGTAGGCTTGTAAACCGGCAGACAGTCCTACCGCGGCAACGAAAGCCGATAATCCAAAATCTTTTAAGAAGATCAGGCCGCCAATCGGAATGTTTCCAGCTTTTGGCCGCTTGGCGTGTAGCCAGCCAAAAACCAAGCCGCCTAGCAGCGCGCCGCCACCGGAACCCAGAGTGATAGGAATACCTTTGAGCTTAAACTCGATCATTCCTACCAATAAACCGAGCACCATGCCTAGTCCTAAGTAAACATAATCGGTAGCCGAGCTGCTGGTAACGACATAACCAATTTCGCTGGCAACGCGATTAATATCGGTAGCAGAACCATACAATTCGATTACATCGCCGTGTTTTAAAACGGTAGTGTCTTTTAACTCAATAACGTTATCCATGCGCGTGACACCGATTACATAGACACCGTGATATTGTGTTGAAGTGCGTGATTTTTTGATTTCTTGCCATGTTTGCTGTTGGATGGATTTGTTGGTAAAAATAACTTTCTTGGTTTCAAAAGTAAAGTCCATGTCTTCAGGAGCTTGGTAGACAAGATTGCCAATTTTTTCCGGACACTGCAGGATATAATCGCGGATACCGGTTAATAATACTAAATCGTCGGCAGCCAGAATAATATCGGGCGAAACTGTTAACAGCTTATCGCCGCGTTTTAATTTCTCTACAATAAATGCATAGTTAGCTTCAGACTCAAGATTAGCAATCGATTTGCCGTCTAAACTTGCTTTTACCTGAAAAACACGCGCCATAAAATCCTGAATAAAATGCTGGCTGTTATTACCAAACAATTTTAAGCTGACACTTTTATTTTGCAGTGTTTCCATTTCCAACGCGTCGTTTTTAATATTCCGACGCACCAACGCCTGCAATACGTCCGTACACATTATAATCGCCAATAGTGTACCGAAAATATAAGTGACCGCGTAACCGATAGCGACATTTCCTTGTAATCGCGCCGTCTCGCTGACGGACAAGCCTAACTGGCCAATAGCATCACCGGCAGTACCGATTATCGAAGATTGCGTAAGCGCGCCGGCGGCTACACCGGCCGCCAATCCCTGATCGAGATGAAATATTTTGGCACAGAGGACGACTGTGACTAAACCGGCAACTGCAACAAATATTGCTAATATAATTTCCTTGATAGCCGATTTGTTAAGCGCTGAAAAAAATTTCGGTCCGCTCTGGAATCCGACTGCATAAATAAACAATGCAAACATCAGATTTTTCACATCGGCACCGATAACAACACCAGTCTGGCTAACGACTACTGCGGCCAGTAACGAGCCCGCAACACCGCCGAGTTGAAACTTGCCGAATTTAAATCTGCCAATCCAGGAGCCGATTCCCACACTTAGCATTAACGCAATTATTGGATTTTCCGTGAAAATAGAATGAAAAAAATCCATTGGCTTCCTCCTTAAGTAAGAGCGATGAAATCTATACAAATTTTCTCGTTTCGTTGAAATTGTGGTAGCAAACGAAAAAAATAGATATTCAACGAGTGTATATGTTTAAATTATTGGTGTCAAGAAACTTCAAACCATTTTTTCAATGTGGAAATGTGTATCAATTTATCTTTTGGGGTGTAAGGTGCAAACAGCTCCAAATTTAATCGCGCATTCGGGGTATGGTTTTTGACAGAATCGATAAATTCTAACCAGTTTACCGTGCCGGACTGTGGATGTTGATGCTGGTCGTCGCTACCATCATTGTCGTGGATGTGGTAACTGGCAATATTCTTACCAATTCCGGCAATCATTTCATTAACGTTTTTTTTGCCAAAGTGATTGATGTGACCAATATCAATACAGACCGCAAAACAGGGAGAAAGAAATTTCTCCATTAGAAAGTTGAGCCAAACCGGGTCGGGGTCACTGACATTTTCGACCAGCAACCGGACTTTTTGACGTTCAGCCTGACGCAACAGCTTTTCCAACGCGGTGAGATAACGAGTTGCTCTTGCGGATTGGGCAAGCGGAAAACAATCAGGTTTGTATTTACTGTGAAAAATCAGATCGCAAGCGTTGATGGCTGAAGCGAAATCAATGTTTTCAGATATAGAGCGACTGGAAAATTCACGAAATTCGGAATTTTCCGAACCTAAGTCTATTGTATTGCCATAGATTGCTGAATGAATGTGTGGCCGAAGATTAATGGTTTCGAACAAATGGCATAGCGATTGTCGCGAATTTTTGCAAAAATCGCACACTTCCTGATAGTTGGTAGTTTTTTTATCCGGCAAAGTTAGTTCGATATCAGTTAGCGCCGTCTGAATAACGGTAATGTCCTCAGTAACTGACAGTGAATTCATAGTCGCTGAAAAAATATTGGACATAAATACTCCTAAAACAACAGATTTTTTGAATATTATACTATAAATGCAATGACAACTCTAAAGCATTTATTGTTATCCAAGTACAATTTTGATAAAATAACTGCGTTACAATGCGGACTAATAATGATTTTTCAAGACGGAGGCGAAGTTGACAGAATTATTTGTGGCTAGCTTACCGGGCGAAGACGTAGATCAATTGTTTTTTTCAAAAACCGGCACATTAAATGACTATTATCGTGCCAAAGTAATCCGCTATAGTCATAAACGGGCAAAGCTGCGGGCGTTGACTGCGGCATTGTTGCTTGCAAGAGTCGTAAACGAATTTTGTCAAATAGACTTCGCGCAAGCAAAAATAGCTGAAAACGAATATGGTAAACCGCATATTGTTGGATTACCTGATTTTCATTTTAATCTTTCCCATTCCGGAGAATGGGTGGTGTGTGCGATTAATCCTCAGCCGCTGGGGGTTGATGTTCAAGAGGTATGTCGCAAAACTGAGCTGGATATTGCTGAGCGATTTTTTTCGACAAGCGAGGCGGGCGATCTGCGGAAGTTACCGCAGCTTCAGCAGCGGGATTATTTTTTTACGCTTTGGGCGCTAAAAGAAAGCTATATTAAAGCTGAAGGTAAAGGTCTGTCGATAGCACTTGACAGTTTTGAATTTCGTGTAAATGAGCAGATTGAGTTTTTGGCAAATGACAGCACTTGCGGTTGGCAGTTTAGGTTGTATGAATTACAAGCCGGTTATAAGCTGGCATTATGTTTACCGCACGACCGGTTTCCGGTATTGCGTGATTGGTCCAAGCGGATTACTAATTAATGATGGAGAAGTGCATGAATGGATTTGAAGCGTTAAAAACATTGCGGACGGCGCTGCCGTCTGGCGAACCAGAAACTAAACCCAAGATCACCAAACAACAGCAGATTAGCAAAACAGAAGAAGAACGGGCGAATAATGATTGGTTGGAAAGTTTTGGCGGCGGTGCGGTGATTAATAAAAATGGTATCAGAAAATTTGTTGCGCACACCAGCCAGCCCAAACAGCAAAACCAAGCAGTAGGTGAAAAAATTGTGCAGCAGGCGATATCAACTGTGCAAACAAAGAAACCGATTATCAAGACAGTGGCGGATGACGATGAATTATTGAGATTGATGGGCGAATAATTTTGACAAAACTAAAAATGTTTTTGATTTATCACACAGAATAGAAGGAAAAATCCAAAATGCGTCGAAAATATTAATAGATTAGAATTGTCAAAAAATCTGCTTTCAATTTTCCGGGAGGTTTTCAACAATGAATTCTGAAGTCATTATTATCGGTATCGCCGGTGGCTCAGCATCAGGAAAAACAACGGTAGTAAAGAAAATTATGGATAAGTTTGGCGATCAACTCAGTTTGATTGCGCTTGATTCATATTATCGCGACCGCAGTGATTTAACTTATGATGAGCGCTGCAAAATCAACTACGACCACCCGGCTTCACTGGATTTCGATTTATTGATTGAAAATGTCAAACAGCTCAAGCGCGGACAAGACGTGGATATTCCGGTATACGATTTCGCAATTTACAACCGGGTACCGCAGGTAGAGCGTGTCCAAGCGCGGCGAATTATCGTGGTTGAAGGCATTTTGATTTTTGCAATTCCTGAACTTCGGAAGCTGTTCGATATTAAAGTGTTTGTCGATGCGGCAGCGGATGTACGGATGATGCGTCGGTTAAAACGCGATATGCAGGAGCGCGGACGGTCGTTTGAAAGTGTCGAGCGGCAATACTTTGAGACAGTGCGGCCAATGCATTTTGATTTTATCGAACCAAGCAAACAATACGCCGACATTATCATCCCCCGCGGTGGCAGTAATCTGGTAGCAATCAATATGCTGACTGCTAAAGTGAAGGATCTTCTTGATGGTGCTAAAGACTAAATTCAGTGTAAGGAGAAGAGATGTTTAATTTTTTAAAGACCGGCCCGGATGCAGCGCCTATTACTGATAAGGCGGAAATAGCGCGCAGTTATAAACGCAAGCGTATTTCGGTATTCTTATCTATCACCTTGGGTTACGCGCTATATTATGTATTGCGTCAAGGTTTTGCAGTTGTAACAAAACCGCTTTTAAACGAAGGCGTTTTTACTGCGACGCAAATCGGAGCGATTGGCTCAGTATTCTTTTTTACCTATATGATTGGTAAATGTCTTAATGGATTTCTGGCAGATAGTTTGAATATCAAACGCTTTTTGGCGCTTGGTTTATTTGTTTCAGCAGCAACCTTGGTGTTGATGGGCTTTTGTTCAACCTTTTATTTATTTGCAGTGTTGTGGGGCGTGAGCGGCTGGTTCCAGACGTATGGTGCGGCGCCTTGTATTGTGTCGCTAAATCAATGGTTTTCCAATAAAGAGCGTGGTACGCTCTATGGCATCTGGTTTTCAGCGCATAATATTGGTACGGCGCTGACTTATGTAATTACTGCGTACATAGTGGTATCTTACGGTTGGCGCTGGGGATTTTGGGTGCCGGGTGTTGTCTGTCTGGCAGCAGCTTTTTTACTTTACTTTTTTATGTACGATCGGCCGCAGTGCTATGGTTTGCCATCAATTGGCCTGTATTCTGGCGATGTAACTTGTGCAAAACCTAAAGTCAGCGGCAAAGAAATATTGGCTGCTCAGTTATCGGTTATAAAAAATCCGGTAGTCTGGATACTGGGGTTGGCCAGTGCGTCTTGCTATATTACCCGTTATGCCTTTGAAATGTGGGGAGTGTTGTTCTTGACCACCAAAGGTTATAGTTTGATGGGCGCGAGCAGTATGATCGCAATTTCTCAGGTAACCGGAATATTCGGCGCGTTCACTTGCGGCTGGGTGTCGGATAAATTTTTTCATCACAAACGCAATATGCCTTGTCTTATATTCGGTGTGTTCTTTGTGTTATCTACAGCCGGATTTGTATATGGGCCTAAAGACATTACTTGGTTGGTTTATGTAAGCCTTGCACTGTTTGGTTACACGCTCTATGCCCTTATTGCTTACCTGGGCGGTTTGATGGCGGTGGATTTATGCTCCAAAAAAGCGACCGGCGCGGTAATGGGAGTTATCGGGTTGTTTAGCTATGCTGGTGCGTCTTTGCAACAAATGCTTAACGGTTATCTGGTCGATGCCTATAAGTACGTAGGCGCTGATGGCAAAACTATGTATGATTTTACCCACGTTACACCGTTTTGGGTTATCGCCGCGGTGGTGACCTGCATTTTACCGTTGTTGGTATGGAATGCAAAGCCGAAAGAAGATTGCGATTAAGGGTCATAATATTCAAATAATGTACGCCCTGCCGGTCGGCAGGGCGTATTTTTGTGAAAAAACGAAAAAATACCGATAAAATTCGCAAAAACGGTTGACAGAGCCGAAGAGGGCTGA
>Ga0172379_10004093_pt1 | contig 22067 bp, 17 predicted proteins | sample GrowelOW334metaG_FD_119756 | JGI IMG/M metagenome (GOLD analysis project Ga0172379, IMG submission 119756) | Groundwater microbial communities from an aquifer near a municipal landfill in Southern Ontario, Canada - Groundwater well OW334 metaG | ecosystem: Environmental > Aquatic > Deep... | reverse complement strand
TGCGATGGCGGCAATTACTGCGCTCTTCATCAGTTTTGTCATCGGCGGCAAAGTAATAACATTGTTAAAAGAAAAAGGAATTGTTACAACATATCGCGAAGGTTCTCCGGAAAAACATAAACTAAAAGCCGGCACGCCGATGATGGGAGGAATTATCGTGCTCGCCGCCATACTAATTCCCACAATCTTGTGGGGTGATCTAACCAACACCTATGTGCAGATGATAATTATGGTAACTGGCGGATTGGGATTGGTTGGGTTCATGGATGATTATCTGAAGATCGTGAAAAAGAAAAAAGAAGGATTGATCGGCTGGTATAAGATTATCGGTCAAGTAACGATTGGATTGATTCTCGGATACGTTCTCTATTCTATGCCGGAATTGAAAGCGATCAATGCCAATACGGTGACGACCGTTCCGTTTTTCAAAAATTTGGAATTCGATTTCGGAGTGTTGTACATCCCTCTTGTTATTTTTATTATTACTGCGACTTCCAACGCAGTGAATTTAACAGACGGATTAGATGGATTGGCGATCGGTACTTCCGGAATCGTAGCAATGACGCTCGGTATTATCGTTTACATCTCGGGGAATATCGAGTTTAGCAGTTACCTGAATATTATTTATTTGCGCGGAAACGGTGAGCTGATCGTGTTCTGTATCGCGTTAGTCGGTGCGTCGCTCGGATTTCTATGGTACAACTCTTACCCCGCTCAGATTTTTATGGGAGATACCGGTTCGCTTGCCCTCGGCGGAGCAATCGGTGCGTTGACGGTGATGGCGAAGAAAGAGTTGATCCTTCCTATACTCGGTGGAATCTTCTTTATGGAAACAGTTTCCGTGATCATGCAGCGTGTTTATTTTAAGTATACAAAAAAACGATACGGCGAAGGTCGCCGTGTGTTCAAGATGGCACCGATCCATCACCATTTTGAATTGCTCGGCTGGGCGGAACCGAAGATCGTCACCCGGTTTTATATTCTTGCAATTCTGATGATGATCCTAAGTTTGACAACATTTAAAGTACGGTAAAAATCATGCACCGCGGAGCTCGCCGAGAACGCAGAACAACGATGTCATTGGAACGATGGAACTTGTTAAGACAAAGATCAGTGTAATAGGAGCAGAACGAAGCGGAGTTGCTGTTGCGCAACTGCTTCAGAAAAAAGGAGCGATAGTTTTTATTAGTGATTTCGGCAAAAGTGAAAGCACGGTAAAAAATATTGAGAAGCTTCGAGCGGGGAAGTTTGAGTGTGAGTTCGGAGGACATAGCGAACGGGTGTATGATTGTTCTTTAATGGTCATTAGTCCGGGCGTTCCGACGAACGCACCGGTTGTTCTGGAAGCGCAAAAACGCGGTATTAAAATTGTTGCAGAGATTGAAGTTGCCAGTTGGTTTTGTCTCGGACCGATTATCGCCATCACCGGCAGTAACGGAAAAACAACCACCACAGCATTGCTTGGAAGGATTTTCAACGATGCAAAGAAAAAACACGTTGTTGCGGGTAACATTGGAACGGCATTCTCATCACTCGTTCTGGACATTGATCCGGAAACTGTTGTCGTTCTTGAGGTGAGCAGTTTTCAGCTGGATTTTATCGATACGTTCCGGCCGAAGGTTGCGATGATTGTGAATATTACCAGGAACCATCTCGATCGGTATAATAATTCGATGGAACAATATGCGTCATCGAAAGGACGGATCGTGAAGAACCAGACGCAGAATGATCTGTTTATCAGCAATGCGGATGATGAGTGGACGAAAAAAACTGTAACGGGACATCGATCGGCAGCCGTATATTTCAGTTCAACGAAAAAGCAGGAGCAGGGTGCATTTCAGGAAAATGGGATGCTGATGACACATTTAGACGGCAAAGAGTATCCAATTATTTCCGTCGATGATATATCGATCAAAGGTGAGCATAATCTTCAGAACGCGATGGCAGCAACACTGGCAGCGCAAGTGATGGGTGTGACACCGGCGCATATTAAATCAACATTGCGGAATTTTAAGGGAGTTGAACACCGTCAGGAAGTAGTCAGAGAAGTAAATGGAATTACGTACATCAATAATTCCAAAGCGACGACGGTAGAAGCGGTGGAAATGTCGCTGAAAAGTTACGATCGGCCGATTGTGTTGATGATGGGTGGAAAAGATAAGGGAAACGATTATTCGACAATCTTCGGTTTGGTAAAGCAAAAAGTAAAAGCGATCGTTGCGACAGGATATTCCGCAGAAACGATCGTCAGGAATTTTTCGGACAAGGTTCGTGTGGAAACCGCTGTAACCATTGGCGACACGATCCCCAATATGGAATCGATGCAGCAAGCGATTACAACAGCAACTTTGCTGGCAGAAAAAGGAGATATCGTGTTACTCTCTCCTGCATGTACGTCGTTCGATTGGTTTAGGGATTATGAAGAACGGGGACGGGTGTTCAAACAATTAGTAGGTCAATTGCATTGATTGTCGTAACCGTCGCTTTTCAGGTGACGGTCACGTAGTAGAAAAATATGGCATCAGAAAAAAATCATATCGATCGTATCACACTTTTCGTTGTTCTTATTTTGATGGTAGCGAGCACCGTGGTGGTTTACAGCGCTTCTTCCACCTGGGCGATGCAGAAGATGCAGTCGGCAAGCGGATTGGTAAATAAGCACATTGCCAAAATTCTTGTGGGTCTGGTCGTGATGTTCTTCGCGATAAATATGGATTACAAAAAATATAAGCCACTAACGAAGTGGGTGTTGATCGCATCTATCTTGCTGTTGATTGCCACACGTTTAACCGGCGGTGAAGTGAAAGGAGCAGCCCGATGGCTTTCCATCGGCGGATTTAGTCTTCAACCGTCTGAAATTGCCAAGTTCGCGCTTCTGTTCCATCTGGCATATCTGCTCTCGAACAAGCGGGAAAAACTTGCAGATTTTAAGACCGGTTTTATGCCACTGATGTTTTGGATCGGCAGCGTCGTGGTGCTTGTTATGCTGCAACCGAACTTCAGCACCGGTTCGATGATCTTTGTGTTGGGAATGATCCTGGTGTTCGTTGGCGGGGCGAGGATGAAACATGTATTGCTTTCTCTGATGGCTTTAATTCCTGCGCTGTTGATTTATATGGTCAGCGCGCCGTACCGCATGAAACGCATTTTATCGTTTGTCGGCTTTAGCAGCGATGAAACTGTGACATCCACTGCTAATTATCAGTTGCTGCAGGGGATTATCGGTTTTGGTAACGGCGGAATTTTCGGTGTCGGCATGGGACAAAGCAAACAGCGTGATCTTTTCCTGCCGGAATCATACGGCGATTTTATTTTCTCCATCGTCGGAGAAGAATATGGTTTGATCGGCACTATCATTTTTATGGGATTGTTCCTGATGATTCTGTTACGCGGATTGAAGATCGCAAAATTTGCTCCAGATGATTTCGGAAAATATCTGGCGATCGGTATTACGTCTACCATCGTGTTGTATGCTGTCGCCAATTCGTTAGTAACACTTGGTCTGGCGCCAACAACCGGTGTGCCGATGCCGTTCGTGAGTTATGGCGGTACTGCCATCATATTTTCTTCGTTTGCCGTCGGCGTATTGTTGAATATCTCATCGCAAACGGATTTGCATCCTCGTGAACGGCAATTTATCGAACAACCGGCAGTGAACATCGAACCGGCAGTCGGAAAGATCTATTGAGTATGAACATCCTGTTTGCGGGAGGGGGAACCGGCGGTCACTTATATCCCGCCATCGCAATTGCGGAGGAAATCCTGAAACAGGATCCGAAAGCAGCGGTAGCATTCGTCGGAACAAAACAGAAGATCGAAGCAAGAGTGGTTCCGCAAAAAGGATATCAGTTTCATACGATCTGGATCAGCGGATTCAGTCGCAGAGTGCGGTTAAATAATATTCTGTTTCCGCTGAAAGTATTGGTTTCATTGATTCAATCGTTCTTTCTCATACAACGGGTAAAACCGAATGTTGTTGTCGGCACCGGCGGATACGTCTGTGGACCAATCCTGTATGTTGCGTCGATGATGAAGCTCCCAACCGTAGTGCATGAAAGCAATAGTTATCCCGGGGTGACGACACGGCTGCTTGCATCAAGAGTGCAGAAAGTGTTCACACAATTCGAAGTCACAAAAAAATGGTTATCACCGGATGCGAACATTGAAGTGGTCGGAAATCCGACACGTGCTGAATTATCAAAGACGACACGTGACGAAGGATGTGCATTTTTCGGATTGTCATCAGTAAAAAAGACACTCTTTGCGTTTGGCGGCAGTCTGGGTGCATCGTCCATTAACAAAGTAATGCCTGCAGTAATTGATGATGCTATTGCAAAAGATTATCAAGTAATCTGGCAGACCGGAGAAACAGAATGGCAGTCAGCAAGTTCAATCCTTCAACATCCGAACATCAAAATAATGAAATATGTCGACCGCATGGATTGCGGATATGCCGCCGCCAATGTGATTGTGAGCCGTTCGGGTGCGACAACGCTGGCAGAATTAACCAGATTGGGAAAACCGGCGGTGCTTGTTCCGTATCCATATGCTGCAGCCAATCATCAAGAATTGAACGCCAACACCATGGTTGAATCGGGAGCTGCGGTGATGATTAAAGACGCAGAATTACAAGAACGGTTATTAATAACGGTTCGCCGGCTGATGGAAAATGAATCAGAAAGAGCACAGATGAGTGAACGAAGTCTACTGTTGGGAAAACCGGACGCCGCTGCAGTGATCGCAGAAAAAATCCTAAAAATGGGCAGATGAAAATTCTTTCTGTTTTCATAGTTGCCGTGATCTTGGTTATTGTATCCGCAGGATGCAAAGTTCGGAGAATTAGTGATGGAAAACCTCCGAAAGATGGTGTGGTGCTGAGGGAAACAATCGATCAGAAATATGGACCGATACATGCGGAAGATCATTATCGCGATAGTCGCCTTCGGTATGTTAAGGGAACGTACAGCAGCGGCACACTGGCATACGAACGGTTTCTGAATCGCGAAGTAGGACGTTTGGACAGCACAGCCTGGTATTTTCCTTCGGGACAGTTGATGTTTACCATGGTTTTGGGATATGATCGGATGCTGTTCTTTACAGAATATTATGAGAATGGAACGGTGAGAGTACATTCGGATACGACGAAGAGTAACGAGTTTTATCTAAGCGGGAAGAAAAATTGCACCATCGTATATCAAAACGGTTTCATTGTGTTGATTGAACGATGGTACGAAAACGGGAAAAAATTGGAACTCTCAGAGTGGAAAAACGATCAGCGTCACGGTAAACGGTGTGAATGGGACTCAACAGGTCGATTGACGGTAAATGAATTCTATGCCCAGGGGAAACTAAAAAACTCATCGGTAACAATAAAGTAACGGCCAACAGCATGTATCATGAGTTCAAATATAAACTCGATTTTTATTATCAACAGGCGTTAATCTACCTGCTGACACTGATTCTATATGCTGGTGTGAAAGGGACGTTTGTCGAGGATAATTTCACTCTCGTGTTTGACGATCCGATCATGTATATCATCGCCTTTTTCGTCGGAGTGGCATTCGTCACCCTGCTGCTCAATCGTATTCGAAATAGGAAAGTGATTATCACAGACGATGAGATCATTTTTCAGCATAGGTTTAATCAACATTCTATCGCATTTCATGAGATAGAATGGATCCATGTCGGTAAAGAACGAACAGTGCAAACGGCAGGGCGATCCCAGATTATTATGATCAAAGCGAAACACCGCCGCCGCGTTTTCAGAATACGTCTTGGCCGGTATGAACGTGAAAGAGAATTGCTACGGTTGATTGAGTTGCTTTCAGAAAAGACACCAAAACGGCAGAAACGATTTCAATTCAAAAGGTCGTAATGGAGTATTGGTATTGATACGCAGTTGAGATTTGTGAGCGGTAAATTATTCAAAATATCATGCTATTCCGAAACGAAAAAACAAAATAACAAAAAACAGGCTCGTGCATTTTTAATTTTTCTCTGCAACGTCTCATAAACTCAATTACTTATATATTCAACGACTTCTATGTTCTCTTCAATTAAAAAATTACACTTCGTCGGGATCGGCGGAATTGGAATGAGCGGTATCGCAGAAATTCTGCTCGATCAGGGATTTAAGATCAGCGGTTCGGACCGTGCGATGAGCGATGTGACCGAACGCCTTCAGTCGCTCGGTGCCACGGTTTATGAGGGACATGTAGCCTCCAATATCGCAGCCGATGTTGATACACTGGTCTATTCTTCCGCAGTAATTAATGATAATCCTGAAGTACAGGAAGCAATCCGCCGAAAGATACCGATCGTTCGACGGGCAGAAATGCTGGCGGAAGTGATGCGTCTGAAATACGGCATCGGTATCGCCGGCACCCACGGCAAAACTACTACCACTTCCATGACAAGTTTAGTGCTGATGGAAGGTGGTCTCGATCCGACGGTGATCGTTGGCGGGAAACTGAGCGGGCTCGGCGGAACGAATGCACGCTTGGGCAAAGGAGATTTTATTGTCGTAGAAGCGGATGAGTTCGACCGTTCGTTCCTTTCACTGACGCCGACCATTGCTGTGATGACAACATTGGAAACGGATCATCTAGATTGTTACCGCGATCTGGAAGATATCAAGAGCGCATTCATCCAATTTGCAAACAAGGTTCCGTTTTATGGATTTATTGTGCTGAATCTGGATGAACCAGCACTGCAAGACATCTTGCCGCATCTCAGCAAGAAAAAAATCATCACCTATGGTTTGCAGTCACCGCAGGCCGATGTGCAGGCGGTCGATATTCACCATAAGGCGAACACGACGACATTCACGATTGTTCAAGAGCACTCGGAATTAGGACAGATCACATTGCAGATTCCCGGAAAACACAATGTACAGAATGCGCTTGCTGCCGTCGCTGTCGGATTACATCTCGGCGTTCCGTTTGAAAAAGTAAAAGCAGGCATAGAGCGCTTCACCGGAGTGTATCGCCGGTGGGAAAAGAAGGGTGAAGCAAACGGCATTGTTGTGTATGACGACTATGCTCATCATCCCACTGAATGTAAAGCAACCCTGAGCGGTGTAAAGTCCGGTTGGCGGAACCGTGTGGTTTGTGTATTCCAGCCGCACTTGTTTTCGCGTACCAGGGATTTTTATGAAGAATTTGGAAAAGCATTTTTGTTTGCGGACGTGCTCGTTGTAACGGATGTGTATCCCGCCCGCGAAGAACCGATCCAGGGTGTGACGGGTGAATTGATTGTGAACGCTGCAAAACAGTACGGTCATAAAGAGGCGCATTATGTGCAGGAAAAAAAGAATGTGCCGACATATCTGAAACAAATCACCAAAAGCGGCGACATCGTCATTACGATGGGGGCAGGGGACATCTGGAAATTCGGTGAGCAGTATCTAAAAGAAATAAAATAAATTTATGGTAAACGAAGAGAGTATCGAGATCGATCAGTCGGAGGAAGAACAGCCATCGCACGGAAAACGAGTGTATGTCTACGGTACTCTGCTGATGGCATTCCTGCTTTCTATCTTCGTCGTTAAAGCGAATTGGCAACATCACGTTCCGGTTAAGCAGGTAACGGTTGAAGGGATCAGCGTCATTTCCAAAGATGAGATCGTGCGGTTGATGAACCTGCCGCCGAATGTACCGATGTATGAGGTTGATTTGACTGCAGCACAAAAAAATATTCTTTCAAACAGTTTTGTTAAAAACGTGGTGATACAGCGCGATGCTCCTTCCGCGCTCCGCGTGTTGGTAGAAGAGCGCAAGCCGGCAGCGATCCTAAATGCGAATGAATTGTATTATCTCACTTCAGACGGTACTGTGCTGCCGTACATTGCATCGGCAGAAGCATACGACATTCCGGTGATCAGCGGTATGGATTCGCTCACCGGTATTACGGCGGGACAGCGACTTCTGAATGCGGATATTCGCGAGGCGCTGGAGATTATCACGGCATCGAAATATACAAGTGAACATCTGTTTCACGCGATCTCTGAGATCCGTCTCCGTAAAGGACGCGACCTGGTGCTCTACTCGTTTGAATCTGGAATTCCGATCATTTTTGGAAAAGGTGATGCGGTCCGGAAATTGGTGAAGTTGGAAGCCTTCTGGCAGCAGTTTCTACAGAACAATGCAACATCGGATATTCAATATATTGATATCCGATTCGACGATCAGGTCGTTGTGTCACGAAAAAATTCGTAGGAAGTACCGTACGAGATCTCCAGCATAACGCAGATTGATTGGACAGGAAAAGGAAAACAATGAACGAACATATTTATGTCGGACTAGACATCGGAACAACAAAAATCTGCGCGATCGTTGCATCGGTCGGTGCAAATAATGAAATCAATATTCTCGGTATCGGAAAAAGTAAATCGGAGGGACTGACCCGCGGTGTGATTACTCATATTGAACGCACCGTAGAGTCGATAAAAATTGCGGTCAATGATGCTGAAGCGCAATCGGGAGTGAAGGTTCAGTCTGTCGTTGCCGGAATCGCCGGAGATCACATTCAGAGTTTCCAGAGCCGCGGTGTTGTCGCTATTAGCGGAGCCGAGCAGGAGATTACACAGGCGGATGTGAATCGCTTGATTGAGGATACAAAGAAGATCGCACTGCCGTCTGACAGAAAGATACTGCATGTTATTCCGCAAGAATTCATCGTGGATGGACAGGATGGCGTGCATGAACCGGTGGGAATGTCTGGTGTGCGCATGGAAGCTACGGTGCATATTATCACAGGCCTTGTGACGGCAACGCAAAATATCATCCGCTGCGTTCAGCGTGCCGGAGTGAGTGTCAGCGATATCGTGTTGGAACCGTTCGCATCCAGCGATGCCGTGCTGGATGGTGAGGAGAAAGAGGTCGGCGTAGTGCTGATCGATATCGGCGGAGGAACCACTGATCTTGCAGTATTTGCAGATAGAACGATCCGCCACACAGCGGTGATCGGTATTGCCGGCAGCAAAGTGACGGACGATGTCCGACGTGGACTGGGAATTCTGACCACGCAGGCGGAAGAGATCAAATTAAAATTCGGCCACACACATATTTCTTCCATTGCCGAAAATCATCCGTTTACCATTCCAGGCATTGGGGGACGGGAACCGATGACGATTGATACGCAGATGCTTTGCCAGATCATTCAGCCTCGGATGGAAGAAATTCTGGAAATCGCTGCACTGGAGATTAAACGGTCCGGTTATCAGAAGCATCTTTCCGCTGGTGTTGTGTTGACGGGCGGAGGCGCATTGGTAAAAGGAACGGCAGATCTGGCGCGTGAAGTGCTCGGCATGCCAGTGAAGATTGGTATTCCGCGCGGATTCCGCGGTGGGTTTGTCCGCGAAATCGAAAATCCGATGTATGCTACCGGCGTGGGTCTTGTTCTGCACGCCATTAAAAACCGGGCACGCGGTGTCGCGTCCAATGTTGCCGAGACGAAAGTAAAAGGGGACAAAAGAAACATTATCGATAGAATGAAGGGCTGGTTCGACGAACTGTAAAACAATTATTATAACCAAGAATATCAAATGTAAAAAATAATCAAAACAACCAATCACTAAACCAAAAGGAGTAACTATGCCAATTGAATTTGACAGCCCTGCAGAAAATGGCGCAAAAATTCGTATCGTCGGTGTCGGCGGCGGCGGCACAAATGCCGTTCACAGCATGATCACCCGCGGATTGAGCGGCGTAGATTTTGTTGCGATCAATACCGATGTGCAAGCGTTAGAACGAAATTCTTCTACGACCAAGATCCGCATCGGCAAAAATCTGACCCGCGGCCTAGGAGCGGGTGCAGATCCATCAGTTGGACAACGTGCAGCGGAAGAAGACAAAGAAGAAATCGCACGAGTGCTCGCAAACAGTGATATGGTATTTGTCACGGCTGGTATGGGTGGCGGAACGGGAACCGGTGCAGCACCTGTCATTGCAAATGTGGCGAAGAGTCTCGGCGCTCTCGTAGTAGGCATAGTAACGAAGCCGTTCACGCATGAAGGTAAAAAAAGAATGGCTCAGGCCGATTATGGCATCGAAGAACTGCGCAAGCATGTCGATACGCTTATTGTTATTCCGAACCAACGGTTGTTGACGATTGTTGATAAAGCGACACCGATTGCTCAGGCGTTTGAAGTGGCAAACAGTGTCCTTTATAATGCGACACGAGGAATTTCGGATATCATCACGGTACCAGGATTGGTCAATCGAGATTTCGCCGATGTTAAACGCGTAATGCGTGATATGGGTGATGCATTGATGGGGACTGGAATCGGAACCGGCGAGAACCGTGCAGCCGAAGCGGCGAATATCGCCATTTCAAGTCCGTTGCTCGAAGGAGTCGATATCAAAGGAGCACAAAAACTTCTTGTGAATATTACCGGCGGTCAAAACCTTACCATTCAAGAATACGACGAAGCGATCGCTATCGTCTCTGAAGCAGCCGGAAACGACGCCGAAGTACTTGCCGGAGTTGTTGTGGATAATAATTTAACAGAAGAAATTATGGTTACCGTCATTGCGACCGGTTTCAACAAAAAAACAGTCACACCGCAGCAACAGGATCGATTTGCTGCCGCACGCACCCGCGGAATTCAGGTCGATCACATACCGACCGGTGTACGTGATTTGCAGAAGTTCGATACACCAACCTATATGCGCCGCGGTGTAACAGTGAATCCACTTGTTGCTCAGGAAGAGACAAAAGTCCACTCTATCGAACCGAATCAGCAGGATCTTGATAAGCCGGCATTTTTACGGCGAATTATGGATTAACAAAAAATGAGTGAAAATAGTTTCTCCAGTGTTTTGTCATGATTCATTATTGCTTCTGAAATTCCTAATTGATTGTCAGATGAGCATTCAAGCATCATGTTGAAAAATATGAAGTTGCAGTGTTTAACTGAGATTATACCTCATCAAAACGCCCTATCAATTTCTTGGTAGGGCGTTTGCATTTTTAAAAAGAAAAGCCAAAAGCTTGACATTTTCATTGAAAATGCTAACATTCGCTTACAAAAATTGCAAAGAAAATCATTTATGAACATACTCTACCGATCACTGGTTCTGGTTGTTCTTTTTGTTTGTTCTTATTCCTATGGACAAGAATCGACAATTGATCAATCGTACGGATCCTCTTCTGCCACGCTTGATGCTGTGTTTCCTAAATTCAATCTTGCCATGGATTCGATTACATCACAGCTGTTTACGGCATCGCGGGAAATATCTTCCAACGTTCAGAATCTTCTTATTTATAAATTGAAGATTAAATGGCTTTTGCGCAGCGAACTGAAAGCAAGTGAACTCCAGTTTCTTAATTCGTACTTCGAAAACAGATTGAGAATCGCACTCGCTAAAGATCGGCGCTTTGTGGTGTATTCCGGACATGACTTAAGGACATTATTTGTAAAAGCGACGGATTCCACGCTGCAAGTAAAGAATACCTACTCTGAAGAACAATTGCGAACGTACGCAAAAACGCATAATATCCATGCTATTGTGTCGCCGGAGTTTTTGGTCACCGAGGATGAGATTTTTTGTTATCTAAATGTGAACGATTTGAATTCAATAAATATTTGGAATCGGGAATTTCGCGGGAAACTCTATCTCTATGCGCCTCCTTCTATTAAAGATGTTTTACGCGAAGAACATGATCTGAAGAAACTCACCGGATTACCGCAAGGTCATTTTACTTCATCGTTCATTTCCATTAAAGCGTTTAACGGTGACACTGCACTATCATCGTCGCGACAGGCATTTCTCGCAGTTGGGTATAAATTTAACGATGTTGCAACCATCTTCAGCAATATGAATTTTTTTATTGATACGAAGATTGTCTATGGTCCGAATTTTGGCGGAATAGGATGGACGCTGACACCCGGGTTTGGTTTTGAACTATACGGCGATGGAGAAATCGGCAGGAAGATCATACTATTGAACGTGGCAGGAGGGTATTACATAGAGTCGAATGTGTTCACTACGGCAATTACTGCAGGTGCTTCGGTAAAACTGAGCCGACTCCTTGGAATCTCTTTTGAATATCTCAACTTTGGCAACCCTGGTAAAGCGGGGAATATTTATCCAGCCGGCAACGGGTACATCGGCCAAATATATTTCGTCTTATGAAAAATTATTTCTCAGCTTTTATAATTTCGATGATCTTCACATGCGGATTGTTAATCGCACAGGTTGATGCTGATTCAACGCAACTGCCGGATCAGGAAGAACTTCAGGTTCCACCGCTCGAACAGGAACTGCAAAATGCGCCGCAAGAAGATCCGGTGCAAAAACAGAATGTACAATCTGACCAACAAATCGTTCAGCCCGAACAGCGCCAGCAGCAGAACCAGATTCAGACACCATCGCAGCAGCAGGGAAATCAACCGCAGCCGGTGCGTCAGCAGATCCAACAATCTCCGTTGATGGAAGAACGACCCGTTCTGTCTGCGCCGACAAATGTAAAAATGACCACACCGCTGATTAGTATTGACCTGATCATGGATCTCTATAATAAAGATATTGATTTTGATATCGAATACAGCGGTTCGACCGGTGCGGGTGTTTCAAATCTTGGTAAAAAACGGCCGAGCGAACAAGAGGTGGAAAAAATGGTGACGGAGCAGATGGATACAACCTCCGGACAGAAGAAAAACGGTAAAGATAAAAAATCTGGCAAGGAACAGAATCGTGAAGACGGTTCAAAACCCTATACCCCAGAAGATGCGAATTATAATAAGGCGATGATCAGTTTAAACAATGCTCAACAATTATTTGCATCACGTCGATATGCTGAAGCGCTTGCCGAGATCAACCGTTCCATCACGTTCGCACCGAATATTGCACTTTCCTATTCGGTGAAAGGATCTGTCCATTATATGCTCCGTCAGGTTGCAGAGGCAAAACGTAGCTGGGAGCGTGCTCTCGAACTCGATCCCACAATGGATAATGTCCGTGCGATATTATTACGAATGTATTAAAAGGAGCAAAGATCAATGAATTCAACTTTTTTAGGATATGTCCTCTTTGCACTTGCGGCGTATTTTCTGCTCATCTTCGGAGCACCGGAAAATGAAGCCTCTATCAGACAGATGCAGCATACGTTCTTTTCTCCCGTTGTCGAACGATATATCCATATACCAGGATTCCTGTTCGTAACAACAGGTGTCCTTGCGTCGATCCTAATCAGCTATACGTTTAAGGATGTTTGGAGAGCATTCCGATCGTTATCGTTCATTTTTTTCAAGAATAAAGTTGCGTTCCAGAATTATATTAATACGTTGAAAAGCATTTCTGAATATACTCAGACGCGTGATGTAGAAACGCTGGAAGAATTTGCTAATTCAATTAAATATTCCTTTTTGAAAGATGGATTGCTGATGCTGGTCAACGGTTATAAAAAGGAAGAGATGCAGGATATTCTTCAGGCCAGGCTGGAAAATGAAATGCATCGAGAAGAAGTTGATGACGATGTGTGGAGAGCGGCTGCCCGGTATTCACCGGGTTATGGGATGTTGGGGACAACAGTCGGTCTGATCCAAATGTTCTCGGCAAATATCGATGCGGCCAAAGGATTTGGCCCGATCATCGCCGCAATGTCTGTAGCGTTTACCACAACATTATACGGACTGCTGTTCTCGAACTTCGTCTTCCAGCCGATTGCCGATAAGATTGAACGACGAAATACAGAAGATGCGTTGTTAAAGGCGATGATCATCGACGGACTGGGAATGATTAAGGAGAAAAAACGTCCGACATATATTGAAGAAAAATTAAGTTCGTATGTACCGCACGCACGGTCATTAACAACAACCGCGCAGATTGCTGTGCTGGAAAATATTAAGAAATAGTATGGCCTGGAAGTTAACACATAAAAAACGTGGCGAAGAGGAACACTGGCAGGTTAGCTATATCGATCTGTTGACGGCGATGATCGCGGCATTTGTGTTGCTGCTCTCCATGTCCAAACCGGACCAGGCAAAACTGGATGTTTTTGCCGCTGCTGCAGATGTGAAAAAGAAAAATCAGGAAAACCTTTCAACGCTGGCACAACAATTGTCGGAAAGTATAAAAAGAGATACAACACTGACTAATCAGGTGACTGTGGTGCTTACCGACGACGGCATTGAATTACGTTTTCTTTCCAGTTTGTTGTTTCCGATTGGCAAAGCCAAATTGCAGCCCGATGGGTACGATGCAATCCTAAAAATGATGCCGAAATTGCAGGCATTTGTTATTGCCAGAAAAGCGTATTTATCCATTGAAGGTCACACCGACGATCAGCCGATTATCGGAGGGAAGGAATTTAAATCCAACTGGGAACTTTCGGTTGCTCGCGCCAACGAAGTAGTGCATATGCTGCAAGATTCCGGCAAGGTCGACGTTGCCCGGCTTTCTGCAGTAGGATTTGCCGATGCGCGTCCGGCGAATAAAGAACGAGATCCAGAAACGGGTACTTTCACCGATGATGCTCGTGCACAAAACAGGCGTGTTGTTATACGAATTTATTATTATACCGAAGCACAATCCGACTAAGAACATTTCAGTGAGAGGTTTATGAAACAGCTGGTTGTACTATTTTTCCTCGTCATAGCAGGCGCTACTTCGCTGATCGCCGATCTGGAATCGCAGAAAAAGATCGTTGAAACGGAAGTCGAATCGCGCATCAGCATCGAAATCAGGAAATATTACCCCGAATTGAAGTTCTTGCTGAATGCCGATGCGTCAATCTCAGAAGAATTTCCCGCAGAAGATGAGCGTGATGCCCGCGATCTGATGCTTCCCGGAGTAAAAGGATTTGAATCTCCAAAGTCTCAGGTGAAACCAACATATGTTCTCGACAAAATCGTTGTGCGGCTGCTGGTGGATAAGAATGGAACCAAGAGTGACGGAGAATTATTACGGCTATTGGAAAATATTGCATTTTATGCCGGTAAACTCAGCAGAACCCGAGGTGATCGTGTTGAATTATTGGAGATGGCATTTCCGGAAGTAATGTCGAAGTTGCAGCAACAGATGGCGTTGCAACCGTCTCAGACACTGACGGAAGAAAAATCTTCCGAGAAAGAAACTGCAGGAAAGGATAATACTCCGTCGCAGCAGCAATCCATTATTTATGTAGATTCTTCAAAACAAACAACACAGGAGCCTATGGAATCCGCTTCGCTTTTTTCCCCGACGAACATCCTTTTTTTGGTGCTCTTCCTGTTCCTCGTTGTATTGGTCGTATTATTAATGAGAAAAAACAAGGTCGACACGATGCGATTTCAGCAGCAACTGGATGATGTGGCCCGTCGTCAGGAAATAAAGATACCGGATCAGAAGGAAGAAATGATGATGATGCTTCCGGAGAATATCCAGCGTGCGAATGAAGTGGCTGACAGTGAAAAATTAAAATCGAACATCGTTACAACCTCTGTTGGTCGTCCCGACTTGCTCACAGCGGTAATACGCGATATGATGACCGATGAACAACAAAAGGCGAAATTACAGACGGCATTATCCCAATTCGGACCGAGTCTGTTGAACATGGCGCGGGAGAATATTACGCACGACGATTATAAAGTGCTGCATCAACTTGTGGTGGAATCACCTACCAAGAATCTTTCCGAGACACTGGAAGCGTTAACCTATTTTCAGAACCAGCTACAAATAAAACAATTTACCGTCAGCAAGCAGGAGACGAAAAATCCGTTTGTCTTCCTGGAGAAGATGTCCGAACCGCAGTTGTATCTGTTGATGAAAGACGAACCTGCGGGCATTGTCGCCATTATTTTGTCTCAACTGAATGCATCGCAATCCGGTAGTTTGATGCGCAATCTTCCCTCAATGCAGCAGGGAGAAGTAGCGCTGGAATTGGCCAAACTGCAGCGTCTTACCTCCGATACATATCTTTCGGTTGCTCGTGAATTGGCAACGAAAGCGTCAAAAATTCCTGCTGTAAACAATGTACAGATGGCTGGTACAGATCTGTTACTGGATATTTTCGATAATCTGGATGAAGGTGCCGAACATCAGATCAGCGAATTTATCAAAGTGATGAATGTGGAATTGTACCGGGATTTGGCATCGCAGCGTGTGTCGTTTGCCGCTCTCGATACATTGGACGAACGTGTACTGCGTCAGATTATGCGCGATATTCCTGGTGAAGAGATGGCGCTGGCATTGAAGAACGCCCCACAGCATATCACAGACCGGTTTTTATCTGTGCTTCCGTCTAAAGCAAAAACAATTCTGCAGGAACATATTGATGGCATGGAATCTGTTTCTCCGACAGACGAACAAAAGATCCGACGCCGTATTACCCGACTGGTTCGTGAATATCTACGGATACAGAAACAGGGTGGTCCGAGCGCGGCATAATGTTAGCATCAACGGTAGTAATCCAAGAACCCAAACAATACTGTTTGGGTTCTTGATTTTTGAGGCGAAGTGTAAATCTACTGCAGTAAACCGTGCATTGTCTTTCCTTGTTGAATTCTCTATCTTAGATCAATTATGTGTTCATCGTTTAAGCACACCCTTCTATATTTTTGCATTTTCCTCGTGGTTGTTGGCGATTGCGCCGCCCAGTCAAAACGCATTGAATCCCAGTTCCGTATTGCCCGGTTGAAATATTCCGGCGGAGGCGATTGGTATAATGATCCGTCGGCGGAAGTGAATTTGTTGAAATTCGCACAACAAAATGCAGGAATTGATACCGACCCAAAATATGAGTTTGTAGAGATTTCTAATGACAATTTCACCTCATATCCTTTTATCTTTATGACAGGTCACGGAAATGTGGTGTTCACGGATTTTTAGTCGAGGCGGCTGAGAACATATCTTGAAAACGGCGGATTTCTTTATATTGACGATGACTACGGTATGGATAAGGCGATTCGACGGGAAATGAAAAAAGTCTTTCCTGAATACGATCTGGTAGAATTACCAAATTCTTATGGATTATATTCGTGCCTTTATCAGTTTCCCAACGGAATTCCGAAGACGCATGAACACGATAATAAACCACCTCAAGGATTCGGCCTTTTTCATCAGGGGCGATTAATCGTTTATTACACGTACGAAACCAATCCCAGTGACGGATGGGTTGACGCCGATGTGCATAACAACCCGCCCGAGAAACGTGAAGAAGCATTACGGTTCGGCACAAACATTATCGTTTGGAGTTTAACACAGTAGGTCGCGGATTCATCCGCGGCATTGTTCAATCGTTACCTTAATTTGACACCCCTAACACAACATATTGTTGACCAGATTACCTCGCGGATTGACGCGACCCGCCGGACGTTGTACCGGCAGGAATTGTTCACGGCAGCACTGAAGACATTTTCCGTGGTGGGACTTCTCGGAACGTTGATTGTCTTTATTGAATCAATTGCAGAGTTCGATGCTGCAACGCGGACAGTCCTTTTCTATACGCACATTTCTCTTTCCACGGTGATTGGTGGATGGCTGATATGGAAGCCGCTGCTCCGTTTTTGGGGAATCCTGAAACCACATTCGGACAGGGAAGTGGCAAGAATGATCGGAGCCAAGTTCGAGAAAATTGCGGATCGTCTGGAAAACATGCTTGATCTTTCCGATATGGTGAAGAGCGGTGATTTCAGCGGTTCGCCCGAACTCATTGAAGTTGCATTAGAACATTTTGGTAAATCTACAATCGGCATCAATTTTTCCAGCACAATTTCCTTCGCGCAATTACAAAGTCTTGCCAGAACCGTCGGCGCTGTTGGAGCTACGGTGACCGCATTGGCGGTGATTCCCGGAACGCCATTTCATGATGCGGCGAACAGAATACTGCATTACGAACATGAATTTAAAGCGCCTGTACTCTTTTATATTACTTCGCGACCGGGAAATATCGATGTTGTGAAGGGTGAAACCGTTACTGTGGAAGCAAATGTTACAGCTGGAGAAAGTTCTGATCCGTTGCCGTCTGAACTCACACTGGCGTTTTCGGAAGAAGGCATGCAGTCGACGGAGAACATCATGCTTCGGGCAGATTCGGTCGGAATTTTTCGGTTTATGTTCTCGCCGATGAAACAGTCGGTTTCTTACAGATTTTTTTCCGGGGATATTACATCAGATCGCTATACAATTACTGTAACAGACCGTCCATTTGTCCGATCTCTCTCCGTATCGTTAACTCCCCCCTCGTATACAAAATTACGGCGGGAAAATTTGGACGAAAATGTCGGCGATATTCTCATCCTCCCGGGAACTTCTGTACGATGGATGGTTACTCCAAGTAAGCCTATCTCTTCTGCTACCATCGTCTTTAGCGACGGTACCGCATTGACGATGAACAAACATGAGAACGTGTTCACTGCAGAACTCTCACCGTTACGGCCGTCATCATATCGCGTTGAACTGGAGGATGAAAAAGGGAATAAGAATCAAAATATTATTGAATATTCGATCAGCATGCTGACAGATGAATATCCGTCAATCGCAATACTTTCGCCGGGAAAAAACATTGATGTAACGGAAGCCATGGTACTACCGATGGAATTTACTGTTTCGGATGATTTTGGTATAACGCAGTTGTATCTGAAATTCCGCTTGGCGCAGTCAAAATACGCCTCCAGCGAAGTGGAGATGGGGACAATTCTTCCGTTCGATACGCTAACAATCAAAGAGGGTGTGTTGGAATATCTGTGGGACCTGTCCCTTCTTGGTCTTGTACCGGAAGATGTTGTTGAATACCATGTTGAAGTGTTGGACAATGATGCGGTCAGCGGACCGAAATCGGCGCGGTCACAGACATTTCTGATCAGACTTCCTTCCCTGGAAGAAGTATTTTCCGATGCAGAGAAGACGCATGACGATGCGGCAAAAACGCTGGAAGAGTCGTTAAAAGAAGCGCAGGAATTGAAAAAAGATCTGAAAGAATTGTCCGACGATATGAAGCGGAATCAACAGATGGATTGGCAGAAACAGAAAAAAGCGGAGGAGGTGCTGAAGCGGTACGAGGAGATCCAAAAGAAGGTGGACGATGTGAGTAAATCTATCGATGAGATGACGCAGAACCTACAACGGAATAATACGCTCTCCAAAGAGACACTGGAGAAATACATGGAATTGCAAAAGACACTCAGCGAATTGAACTCGCCGGAATTTCAGAAAGCGATGAAACGAATGCAGGAAGCGATGCAAAATGTCTCTCCTGAGCAGATGCGAGAAGCCATGCAGCAGGCGCAATTCAACGAGGAGCAATTCCGCCAGAGTATCGAGCGGACGATGAATCTGCTGAAACGCATCCAGATTGAACAGAAAGTGGATGAAATGCTGAAGCGGGTCGAACAGATGAAACAGGCGCAGGAGGAAGTAAAAAAACAGACTGAAAAGTTGTCACAAAATGATTCTCAAAAAGCGACGGAGCTTGCGCAGAAACAAGATGAGCTTAATAAACAACTCTCCGATATTCAAAAGGAATTACAAGAGCTGCAGAAGAAAATGCAAGAATTTCCGAAAGAAATGCCTCTAGACAAGTTAGAAGACGCGCAGCAGGCTGCACTCGATCGTGAAATGCAGAATGCTATGAAACAGAGTTCGCAGCAGCTTCGCGCATTGCAAACGGAACGCGCTATGACATCGCAACAGCAGGCAAGCAGCGGCATTAACGAGATGCAGGAGCAGCTCTCGGAATTGCAGGAACAGCTGTTGAATAATCAAATGCAGCAGACAATGAACGCATTGCGGAAAGCAATGCAGGACTTGTTACAAATCTCCCAGAAGCAGGAACAATTGAAGAACAAATCCAAAACGTTGGATCCGAACTCACAACAATTTCGCGAGATCGCTCAGCAGCAACAGAATCTTCAGAACGATCTGAACAACGTAGCGAATTCGCTCGCCGAATTGTCGCAGGAATCTTTCGCAGTTACTCCGGAGATGGGAAAACAGATCGGCCGTGCGATGGGGCAAATGCAGCAGGCCATGAACGGCATTGAACAGCGGAATGGACAATCTGCCAGCTCCCAACAGAGTGAAGCTATGGCATCTTTAAATAAAGCCGCCACTCAAATGCAGGGCGCCATGCAACAGATGCAGCAACAGGGAGGCCAAGGAGGCGGATCGTTGATGCAGCAATTGCGCGGAATGGCGATGCAACAACAACAGATTAATGCCCAGACCCAGCAAATGGGGGAACAGGAAGGGACATCCCAGCAACAGATGCGCGAAATGGGTCGATTGGCGCGGCAGCAAGATGCTGTGAGAAAATCTTTGGAACAATTACAACGTGAAGCGGAAGGGACTCCGGAAAAAAGCAGAATCATGGGAGATCTTGATAAGATTACTGAAGAAATGAAAGAGGTGGTTCAGCAACTAGAACAGCACCAGGCCGATCCATCAACATTAGAGAAACAAGACAGGATTCTATCACGGTTACTGCAGGCGCAGCGTTCCATGCGTGAACGGGATTATGAGCAAAAACGAAAAGGAACAAGTGCTGCAACTCCGCCAACGAAACGCCCTGCGGAACTTGCTGGCCAATTAAATGCTACACAACTTCAAAAAGATCTTCAACGTGCGCAGGAGTCGGGATACAGCAAGGAGTATCTCGAATTGATCCGAAAATACTACGAAGCATTAGAATACAAACAAGAGTGATATGCATGACCAATCTGCTGAATGTACTGGTAGTGGAAGATAATGTGATCAACCAAAAGGTTGTGGTGAAAATGCTTGAACGTCTGCAAATTCATCCGTCCGTTGCCGTGAACGGAAAAGAAGCAGTCCGTATCATTTCCAGTCAGCCATACGATATAGTTTTTATGGATATACAGATGCCTGAAATGGATGGATTGGAAGCGACGAGAGTAATCCGTGCGATGGAATCGACGGGTTCGCATCCCATTATCATTGCACTTACTGCCAATGCCATGATTGGGGATCGAGAACGATGTTTAGATGCGGGCATGGATGACTATCTGGCAAAACCAGTCAAACAATCGGATATTGAATCAATAATTCTAAAATGGTTCCCTGCATCGACTGAACCGCACGGGGAAGTGTTGTTACCTGTAACGGAATCAATACCATCAAAGATCGATCCAAAAAGGATCGAACAGATTCAAGAAATTGGTGACAGCGGATTGTTAAAGGAACTGTTGATGCTATATCTCGAAGATCTGGATCAGTTCTCCGACGGTGTAACATCGGCTGTCTCCGACGAAAATTTCAAACTAATCTATGAATATTCTCATAAATTAAAGGGTTCTTCGGCCAATCTCGGTATTGAATCGATCCGTGAGGCGTGTATTTCCATGGAAACATTGGCCCGACAGAATAAGAAAGATGATATTGCACGTCACATCATTGTTATGCAGCAATTGATGAGTGAAATCCGGATGTATATCACTCAAACCTATCTGTAACTGTTGTTCATTTTCTTCTAGCCAAAAGTTCCGTATATTCATCAACATTTTTTCACTTGAAGGGATTTCAATGAAAGGCATTGTTCTTGCAGGCGGATCCGGAACTCGTTTGTATCCGATTACGAAGGTATACAGCAAACAACTAACAATTATTTATGACAAGCCGCTGATTTATTATCCTATCTCAATCCTGATGCTTGGAGGGATTAAGGACATCCTGATCGTTTCAAACAAAGAAACTATTCCGATGTATCAAACATTATTCGGAGACGGTTCCCATCTCGGAATCTCGATCAGTTATGTTCTGCAATCCGCTCCGAACGGTATCGCCGAATCATTCATTCTCGGCGAACACTTTATTGCGAACGATAGTGTTTCGCTGATTCTCGGGGACAATATCTTTTATGGACAGTTGGATTTCTTTTATCATGCGCTGCAACGGAAAGATGGAGCTACGATTTTCGGATACCGTGTGAACGATCCCGAACGGTACGGCGTCGTGGAATTCGATAAAACCGGTAAAGCAATTTCCATTGAAGAAAAACCAAAACAGCCGAAATCGAGTTTTGCTGTTCCCGGATTGTATGTGTATGACAACCGTGTTGTGGAAATTTCTAAGAACATCAAACCGTCTCCACGGGGTGAATTGGAAATCACAGATGTAAATACGACGTAC
>Ga0172379_10004092_pt1 | contig 22070 bp, 22 predicted proteins | sample GrowelOW334metaG_FD_119756 | JGI IMG/M metagenome (GOLD analysis project Ga0172379, IMG submission 119756) | Groundwater microbial communities from an aquifer near a municipal landfill in Southern Ontario, Canada - Groundwater well OW334 metaG | ecosystem: Environmental > Aquatic > Deep... | reverse complement strand
CCCGCGAATGCGGGAGAGAAAAGCAAGAAAAGTTGTGAACGCTGGAAATGCAGAACGAGGGGCCGGAATGTCCGGAATGATTGCAAAACTGAAAAACATTATGCTCAACGACACTCCAAAGTGTCGGAGTGAGGAAGCCCGCGAATGCGGGAGTGAAAAGTGAAAAGTGGAAAGCGAGAAAAGCGAGAAAAGTTATGAAAACATTGTGCTCAATGATACTCCAAAGTGTCGGAATGCCAGTCCGACAGGCACTCTGCTCAACGACACTCCAAAGTGTCGGAGTGGCTGTCCAGAATGGTTGTAAATTTGAAAGACATTATGCTCAAAGGGTCTCTAAAGTCTCCGGAATCACCGGTTGCCATTTGGGGGAAAGCGGACCGCAAGTTTCGCAAATTGCGGCTTCAACAGTTGAAAACTCGGCAATGGAAACTATTATTTGCAGATGACAAGTTAACGATAAACTTAAATTTATAAAGGAATATGCCAATGACATTCATGGAAAAAATCCGTCAGGCCTGGGTAAAGAACAATTCACTGGTCTGCGTCGGCCTCGACCCTGACATAAAAAAACTGCCGGCCTGCCTGAAAGGCGCTAAATATCCGGTTTTTGAGTTCAACAAGGCGCTGATAGACGCCACCGCCGATCTGGTATGCAGCTACAAGCCGCAGTGCGCCTACTACGCCGGGCAGGATGTGGAGGCGGAACTGAAAATGACGATGTCATATCTGCAGGAAACCCATCCGGAGATCCCGGTCATCCTCGATGCCAAACGCGGCGATATCGGGCCGACCGCCGAAATGTACGCGAAAGAGGCATTCGTCATTTTCAATGCCGACGCGGTCACGGTGAATCCCTATATGGGTCTGGACACGCTGAAGCCGTTCATGGACTATGCCGACCGCGGCACGGTCATCCTCTGCCGGACGTCCAATCCGAGTTCCAGGGAACTCCAGGAGCTGCTCTGCAACGGCATGCCGGTTTACGAGCATGTCGCCAAGCTCGCCCAGGAAAAATGGAATTACAACCGGAACATACTGCTGGTGGTCGGGGCGACATTCCCGGAAGAACTCGGCAAAGTCCGCTCCATCTGCCCGGATATCCCGTTTCTGGTGCCCGGCGTCGGAGCCCAGGGCGGCGATGTTCAGAAAGTTGTCGAGAACGGGCTTGCCGCCGACGGCCTGGGCCTGATCATCAATTCATCGCGCGGCATCATTTACGCGGACAGTTCAGCGGAGTTCGCCGCAGGGGCGAGGCAGGCCGCCATCGAGCTGCGCGACCTGATCAATCAGTTCAGGTAAAATTTGCAAAACCGTTTTCAGCGGTTATTGTTACACTGATCAAAGGTGAGTCAGACTCCGGAAAAATGCAAAAACACAAGAGGAGGCAAATATGGCCAGCGTAAAACTCTACAAGAAGACCGGTGACAAAAAAGCCGTCACAATCCAGACCAGTCTCGAAAAGAATTTCGGATTTGTACCGGAAGTTTTTCAAGCCATGGGGCGCAGCGGCGAGTTTCTGGACAGCATGCTGAAGCTGGCGGATGCCGCCGGCAAGAACCTTGATCCCAAAACCAGAGAATTGATTGCGATCGCGGTCAGCGCCGTCAACGGCTGCCAATACTGCATGGAAGCGCACCGGGCAATGGCGCTTAAAGCCGGAGTGAAAGACGAAGAAATCACCGGTGCGCTGGAAGTCGCGGCAATGATGAGCGCGTTCAATAATTTCAACAAAGGCATTGGCCTGAAGTGCGACATTAAAGCTAAAAAGTAACTATTTATAAAGCCGTGCCTGTTTTTGACAAGCACGGCACATCTACGGCAATATGTCAGTAAAGATTCAAATTGAGTGGAAGAACATCGTCTACCGCGGGGTGGAATCCGAAGAACTCGACTATAAGGCGGCACTGGACTGGCGCAAGCTGAACCGCGGCGGCAAGGCTAAATTCGTCCGCCACTGCCTGGCGATGGCCAATACCAAAGGCGGTTATATCGTAGTCGGAGTCGGCGAAGATTCCGCCGGCCAGCCGTCGCTGTTCACCGGGCTTACCGGCGAACAGGCCAAATCATTTGACCCGACGATCGTCGGGAACTTCATCAACAAATACGCCGACCCGGAAATTGATTTTACGATTGAGCGTCCGATCGTTGACGGCAAGCGTTATGCAATACTTGTCATAAGGCGGTTTTCCAATATACCCCATGTGTGCAGTTACGGTTTTGAAAATGAGCTCCAGCAGGGAGTTTTCTACATCCGCACCGCTGACGCCTCCAGCAGGCCGGCCTACCGGGCCAGCGAAATTCACGGCATCATTCAGCGGGCATTGCGCAATCAGCGGGAAATTCTCGGCCGGATGATCCGGGGGGTGCTCTACGAGGAGCGGGTGACGATTGAGCAGAATGCCAAAAGCCATTTCGCCGAAGAGCGGGCTCATTCCAGAACGTTCTTCGACCGCAGAAGCAACCAGACCGGCGACTGTTCCGGCATCAGAATAGATATTATGGTGGCGCCGCCGCAATACATCCCGGAGAAATTCAGTCTTTCCGAACTGAAACGGGCATTTTCCGATGTGATCTCGCTGCAGACCTCAACTACGTTTATTTCCGAGAGCGAGCTGGATGAGAGCTATTTTTCGAACATCTCGCTGCGGTCAATGCCCGAAAGAGGCAAAAAACTGTGGCAGATGTTCCAGTCCGGCATGTTTCATTACATCAGCGTCTGGAGCGGCTCCGGCAAAACCATAAAATATCCCGAGCTGGTGAAGTTTTTTGCCGAGGCGGTAAGTTGTTTCAGCCAGTTGTATTCCGAGCTTGGCTACTACGAGGAGCTGCTGGATATCAGGATTGAAATCGACCATGTCGAGGGAGTGATGCTGACCAATACCCCGGAACCGCTGAAGAAACTTGACCGCGAATCGGACTGTGTCTGCCGGATTCCGCAAATCAAAATCCAGCTCAACCGGACGGCGGCTGACATGGCCAGCGGATACATTGACCACGCGGCCAGGATAATTCTGGAAGTCTGCGAAAGATTCAATCTGCCGGAAGGCAGGCACCGCAAGCTGAATGAGACTATCAAGAAATACCTGGAAAAGCGCCGCTGAGCATGAATTACTTGTTGATGATGCCTTCCAGGAAGTACATCGTGGTCATGCCTTTGCCCTTGACCTCAACCGAACCGCGTTCCGTGAATTTGAAATGTTCGCGGGCCAGTGCATATGTTTCGCTGGAAACATTGATTCTCATGGGTTCGGAATAGTGCTCCATCCTGGCCGCGGTATTGATCGTGTCCCCGAACACATCGTAGATATATTTTTCGATGCCGACAATCCCGCCTACCACTCTGCCGGAATGCACTCCCATGCGCATCTGCCACTTCATCTTATGGTTCTGATTGCGTTTTTCGAGAAAGGCCATGCATTCAAAAGCCGCCTTGAGGACGTTGCAGGCATGTTTCTCATCCGGTTCAGGCATGCCGGAAACGCTTAAATACGCGTCGCCGATGGTCTTGATCCGCTCACAATGGTTATGCTTGAATATCCGGTCAAACCCGGTAAAAACATCACTTAATTCGCAGATGACGTCCGCCGGGTCAATGGTGCTGGTCAATTTGGTGAAATTGACGATGTCGGAGAAAAAGACCGTAACATTGTCAAAACATTCAGGGATGCTTGAGCCTTTTTCCTTCAAGTCATTGGCGACGCGTTCCGGCAGAATGTTCAGCAGCAGGCGGTCGGAACGTTCTTTTTCCTGTTCGACCTGCTCCTTGAGTTCCAGCAGTTGCAGATTGGCTTCCGCCATTTCCAGTTTCTGCCGTTTGAGTTCCTCCTGATGTTCCAGCAGCTTCAAGTTGGCTTCCGCCATTCTGAATTTCTGTTCCTCCTTTTCCTGCATCGGGCGCAGGGTGGAATGCAGGAACTCTTTCTTCTCTTTATCGTATTTCTGCTTTTCGCTTTCCAGCAGCTTATCCGTTCGTCCGCGCATGCATATGATAGTGGCCAGATTGGTGGCGATCAGCATCAGGATAATAATTGCAACAGTTAAATAACTAATCATCATTTCAAGGGTCTTTCAGAGTTTTAGCTTCAATTACAATCCGAATATACAGCTATACTATATTGCGTAAAACAAGTGAATAATAGCGGGGGAAAAGATAAAAATCAATCTTTTTTAGACCGGGTCATGCAGTGTCAATATCAGGTATTCCATGGTATTTCCAAGTTATGCAGTAAATCAGAATGAATAAAAAATAATAAATTGTTGCTTTATATTGTCATCAGGGGTATAGTAAAATTCAATAGCCGGAGACAAATTATATGGATTACGCCAGAGTAGAAAAATTTATTTTAGATATGCTGAAAAAGAAGCTTTCAGATAAATTATACTACCATAATGTCCTCCATACCCGTGAGACTATTAAGGCCGTGGAAGATTTCAGTCGTGCGGAAGGACTGCCCGAAGAGGAAATAACCATTCTCAAAACGGCTGCCCTTTTTCATGACTCTGGCTATTTGCGGATGCCGGTTGACAATGAACGGATTGGTACGGAAATCGCCAGGGAAATTCTGCCGGAATACGATTACACCCCGGAGCAGATTGAAAAAATATGCCGGCTGATACTGGCGACCAGAATGCCCCAGAAGCCTGAGAATCTTGAAGAGCAGATAATCTGCGATGCAGATCTGCAATACCTGGGCACTGAAGAATATGATGAACGGTCAAAGCTGCTGAGAAAGGAAATGAGCCTTTACAACATTGTGTTTACCGATCATGACTGGCATAATTTTCAGATTAACTTTCTGAAAAACCATCACTATTTCACCCAATCCTGCCGTCAATCAAGAGACACGGTCAAAGCCGGATACCTGAAGAAACTGATTGGCAAAAGAGAAGATTCCAGCCGGGAACAATAAATCGAACAAGCAAACTTGTAGGATATATAGAGCTTTAAAATCAATCTAACGAAGGAGTGCAAAAATGGAAAAATTATATGGTAATGTTGAATATGAAATAGTGGCGCACATTGCAGAAGGCGGCATGGGCTCGGTATGCAAAGCTCTGGCAAAAGGGCTGGAGGGATTTGAAAAAGTCGTTGCCATTAAAACTTTATTGAGCTGCTATTCCGATGATCAGAAATTCGTTGACCGCTTTATTGAAGAAGCCAAGCTGGTAGCCAACTTAGTGCATGAAAATATCGTGCAGATCTATCAGTTGAGCCAGTATAACGACCAATACTTTTTCGTGCTCGAATATGTTGACGGCATTTCGCTGTTCGATTTCATGGAATTTCACAACAAGACTCGCACCCCGTTTCCGAGGAATCTTGCAGTATTTGTAGCGGCGCGCGTGGCGCGCGGCCTGGCTTACGCGCATAGCCGCAAGGACTCGCTGGGGCAGCCGATGAATATTGTCCATTGCGACATTTGCCCCCACAATGTATTGATTACATCGGAAGGGCTGCCGAAAATTACCGACTTCGGGATCGCCAGAGCAGCAACCATCTGCAGCGACGATACCATTTCCGGTAAGCTGCCGTTCATGTCGCCGGAACAGGCGAACAAAGGGGAAATTGATTTCCGGTCAGATATTTATTCGCTTGGCATAGTGCTTTTCTATATGCTTTCCGGGCATACTACCAGAAGGCTTGATGTAAAGCTGCGGGAAATCCTGCTGCAGGCGCAGGAGAATTATATCGACTGGGAAAAACTGCCCAGAGGCCTCGACCCGGAATTGCAGAAAATTCTGAGAAAAATGTTGGCGACCAATCCTGAAGACCGTTATCAAAATACTTCTGAACTGGCCAAAGATTTGGAATATTTCATTTATAAAGACGGCTATGGTCCGACGATCGTTACGCTGGCAAATTATCTCAAGGAGCAAATGCCCGGCATTTTCTCTGATCAAATTATTGAGAATGCGGAAGCGGAAGGCGCCGAAAAAACACTTGTTCTGGAGAACATCAGTCACGGCGATAAAACAGTAGTGCTGCCGAATGATTACTTTAAGGTTTCAGGCAAGTAGACAGAAATAACTGCCTTCATAGCAGAATTAAGAATAAATGCGGAGCATAAGATGCGTTTTTTAATGTTTTCTTATGCCTGCATTTATTTGCTTATTCTTTTTTCGAATATTTATTACTGGATAAAGTACAAAGGCAGCCTGGCGATGCTGCTGTATGAACTGCTGTCTGGCGCTTACATGGTTTTCCTGATCTTTGTTTACTTCTCCCCTGATATTAAAGAGCAGATTTCGGTACCGGCTGTTTTGCCGGTAATTGGTGTTATTATGTTCGATTTTTACATGTCGATCTGGGGAGACATACGTAAATTTACTCCGAAGTCACTGCCGGTTGAAGATAAAGAGTTGGAATTTGCCAGAATTCTTTCGGTTATCTTTGCGGCCCCGGCCTACATCGTATGCCTTCTGCTGCTGATAGATTCCTGCACAAAATAAAGACATTATAAAAATCATAATAGCTGAAGTCTGTTTATTGACATAACGTTTCAGTCCTTGTCATTTGCATACAAGTCGGCAAATATTCCCCTATTTGTACTTAGTGTTGATTGATTATTGAGAATAAAGAATTACTTTAAAGTAATTGTAAGTTTTTGCAGGTTTTGTACATATAAAGCTAATCTATGAAGAGTTGTCAGTGAAAAGCCTGTTTCCGGAGTGATAATATGGCGAGAATATTAATTGCAGATGACAGTCTGGTGGTCAGGAAGTCTTATGAAAGCATGCTCACATTTCTGGGGCATGATGTTATTTCCTGCAAAGACGGCAAGGATGCTGTAACCACATTTGAAACTGAATCACCGGAACTGCTGATTCTTGACATTCAGATGCCGGTCATGAACGGTTTTGACGCCTGCCGCGCAATCCGGCGGCTGCCCAATGGCGCTTCGGTTCCGATTATTATTGTGTCGGCCCTGGATGAAGAAGATGATATTATCAAGGGGCTTAACGCCGGTGCAAACGACTATCTGGTAAAACCGGTCAAAGAGGCGCATCTTATCGCCAAACTGAAGACTTCTCTCGGGATTGCCGCATTACACAGGCAGGATTTCGATCTGGCCAAAAAACGCACTGTATTTGCCGGCAAATACCGCATTGAGAAAATGCTGGGCTACGGGGCTCATTCCACTGTGTTCCTGGTCAGCGATCTTGAGGATAATAATCGTAAATTTGCGCTGAAACTGTTGAAAGAGTCTTTCATGGCGGAAGACATGGTAAGATATTTTATTGCCGAAGCCGAAGTAATCCGCAAAATTGATTCTGAATATATTCTTAAAATCTATGATGTCGGCAAGTTTCAGGACAGAATTTATCTGGTGCTTGAATTTGCGGCGGACGGCGATCTGCAGAAAATTCTGAAACACAAGAAACTGACCGAACTGGAGGCTTCACAACTTGGTTATGATATCGTCCGCGGCATTAAAGAGCTTCGCAAGAAAAAAATAGTTCATCTCGATATTAAGCCGGGCAATATTCTTTTCAGCAACGGGCAGTATAAACTTGCCGATTTCGGAATGGTTATTCCGCGAAAATCGGTAACGATGCCGCTGAACGCGGAAATATGGGGAACTGCCGGTTATATTTCACCTGAATACTTGACCTCCGAAAAAGAACTGACCACTAAAAGCGACATATACAGCCTGGGCATAACCTTATATCAGGCGATCACCGGTGACAATCCCTTTGATTCCGAGCGGACTTCAGTCAGCATGTTCCGTCAAGTCAACCTGATTCCGCCGGCACTGCAAAATTATGACAAGAGCGTTTCGGAATATTTTTCCGGCGCAGTTTTTGCCATGCTGGAGAAAGACCCGGCGGAAAGACCGTCGGAAGAGGAGCTGGAGGAAGTTTTTGCCAGTTTAGTTGAATATAACAAATGCCGCGAAGACCAGGTAAATGCCACGAAAAGAGCCGCCAGATCGCCAGAGGCGGTGAGCGCCGCATCCAGTCAACTGTTAGTTGCCGAGCATGAGGACGCGGCTGCCGAACATCCCGGAACTGAACTTGCATTTACTCCGGCGCCGCAGGCAAAGCTCGAGTCTATCGCAAAGCGATTCGAAAAGATGCCGCTCTACAGGCGTCAGGCCAAAAAAATCCTGAAAACATTGAAGCGCAGCGATCCCAGAGTATTGGCTTTATCCGCAGCAATTTTAATCGTTTCCGCTGCCGCGGGCTGGGCCGGGTATCATGTTTTTTCAGACAAAGTTCCAGTAGCTGTCGTACAAGGCCCCATGACTGCCTTAATCTGCAAGAAATGTAATTTTCTTGAAGAGCGCAGAGTCAAAGACATTGCTGAAACAAAATGCGTAAAATGTCAGGGCCCGGTGGCAATGGCGCAAAAATGCGAGAAATGCAAACATGTATTTGCGCTCCCGGAAATAGCTGGAGCAGATAAAATGTCGCCGGAGGAATACAGTGAAGCTGCCAAGAAGGCTTATAAATGTCCTAAGTGCGGCACCGATGAAATTTCAGCGGTTCCGTTAACTAAAGAGCCGGGTGACTTGTAATATAGATATAAACGATGTCATGTAATTAAATATTTTATATGATGACTTTCTAACATAAGTTGGGAGAATCAGAATATGGGGCTGTGTTTTAAGCAAAAATCATATTTCACACTTGTTGAAATGTTCATAGTGATTTCCATAGTGGGAATCCTTATCGGCATGATGCTGCCGGCATTAGCGAAGGCACAGATACGTGCAAAATATGTCCGCTGGCTGGGCTTCAACGCCCAGAACAATCGCGATCCAGACACAGTGATAAATTATAATTTTGAAGCCGTTGACTTTCAGACAAAAGTTGACGGAGTTTATACCCCGACGCTGTATAACGGGGCGCTGGCCTGTAATATTCCAGGCTATGATTCGGCCAGTTACAATGGAATTCTGTCCACTACAGTTGCCAATCCCAGAACTGCCGCGCTGAATTTACCGCAATGGGTGCAGGGCGGCGGCCGCTGGATGTTCTTAAAGAATGCTTTATCGTTTAACGGCGCCAACAGCTATGTGGCCATTCCCGGAACAAAATGTATAAATTTTGACCCGTCCACCCAGGATTTTACGATATTGATGTGGGTTAATTTCAATACAGTGCGCAATGTGCAGTGCCTTTTCGGCAAAAATAACACGCTTACAGGCAACTCGCAATATGATCTGTATTTGAGCACTTCCCTGCGGTCGCGCGTCGGCAATTCGAGTATGACACGGACAATACCGGCAATTCTGCCTTCTGCCTGGTATCATATCGCATTAGTCAACAAGGCTAAAGTCGGAGTCAAAATGTATTTAAACGGAACGCTGATGACAGGCGGCAATAAACCCGCACTTCCGGTTAGTTATATGGCAACTCAGGACCTGGTGATTGGAGCTTCCAGCAATGGCGTTAATGCAAGAGGAGTTCCTCGGTTTTCCAACTGGTTTTCCGGTTTTATGGACGAGTATTTAATGTTCGGCAAAGCATTATCTGATAAAGAGATAATGGGACAGTACAAGATGGGAATGCCTTAATAACAACCTTATTAGGAGAAATGATATGGCTAAGATATTAATTGCCGATGACAGTCTGATTGTCAGAAAGTCGTATGAAAGCATGCTTTCTATGATGGGACATGAAGTAATTTCCTGCAATGATGGAAAAGAGGCGGTAGAATCTTTTCTGGTAAATTCTCCTGAACTGCTGATTCTTGACGTCGATATGCCTGTTATGAACGGCCTGGTCGCTTGCCGCGAGATCAGGAAGCATCCGGCAGGCGCTTCCGTTCCGATTATCATTGTATCGGCGCTTGATGAAGAAAACGACATCCTTGACGGCCTTAATGCCGGGGCAGATGATTATCTGGTAAAACCGGTTAAAGAAGCACACCTTGTTGCAAAACTGAAAACCTCGCTGGATATTTCCTCATTACATAAGCGTGACTTTGAACTGGTTAGAGAACACACCGTTTTTGATGGCAAATACCGGGTTGAGAAAATGCTCGGGTACGGTTCTCATTCCGTGGTATTTCTGGTAAATGATACCAAAAATAGTGACAAAAAGTTTGCTTTGAAGCTTTTCAGAGATACTGTTATTCCTGACGATATGGTGAAAAGCTATATTGAAGAGGCCAAAAAATTCAGCAAAATTGATTCCCCGTATGTTCTGAAAATCTATGATATCGGCAAGTATTACGAGCGTATCTATCTGATACAGGAATATGCGGAAGACGCAGATTTGCTGAAAGTTCTGAAACACAAGAAATTGAACGAACTTGAAGCGGCCCAGATGGGGCTTGATATTATTCGCGGAATCAAAAATCTTCGCGATAACGGACTCGTTCATCTTGATGTGAACCCCGGAAACATTCTTATCGCCGGAGGACAATATAAACTGGGCGATTTCGGAATCGTAGTTTCACGAAAATCGGCAGAAATGCCGCTGAATGCGGAAAACTGGACAACAACCGGCTATATTTCCCCGGAATGCCTGACCATGGAATTTCCAGTCACCTCTAAATGCGATATCTACAGTCTTGGCATTACCATTTACCAGTCTGTCACCGGGGACAACCCTTTTCATTCGGACCGCCCTTCTGTCGGCATTTTCCGCCAGATAAACCTGGTGCCGCCGTCGTTGCGTAATTGCGACCAGAATATTACCGAATATTTTTCAAATGCTGTTCTTGCCATGCTCGAAAAAAATCCCGGACAGCGACCTTCTGAAGAAGAGCTTGAGAGCATTTTCTCAAATTTGATCGAATATAATAGATGCCGTATGCTGCTGTCACAGGTTGATAAGAAAAAAGGCAGTTCCAGAATGGTGGAAGACGACCTTGCGGTTCAGCCCGTACATAAAAAAGATGATTTGATGGAAAGAGATCCTGAACTTCTCCGCGCCAGAATGGTGGTGCTGGATGATGTTTTTGCAAAAACAGTAATCAGCCGTCCGGCAAAGAAAAACTCGATGCAAATGATTGAAATCGGGAATCTGATTGATTCTCTGAAGTCACTGACTCAGATGCAGTTCAAGATAATTGCCCTTTCCGTGCTGCTGCTGGCGGTTTCCGTTGCCGCAGGGGTTGTGGGATATAATATTTTTACCCGCAACGATGTTCCCCAGGCGGTGCTTCAGGGACCGGAAACGGCAGTCATCTGCAAGAAATGCAATTTTACGGAAGAACGCCGGATCAAAGATATCAGCCAGGCTAAATGCACACGCTGCGGCGGCCAGGTGGCTCCGGCAATGAAGTGCCATAAATGCAATCGGGTATTCGCACTTCCGGAGATCAAGAATATTGAAAAAATGACCCCGGAGGAATACAGCAAAGCCTCGGAAGAATCATACAAGTGCCCCAATTGCGGATCTTCTGATTTTGCGGCAGTTCCGATAAGCAAAGATAAAGAATCCCCGTCCGGGCAGTAATGCGTTCCGGTAATTATTGAAGGCGACAAAGGGAAATGGCATATAGTTTTAAGTGGAAAATAACTCCGTCGGTTTTAATTGCCGATGACAGTCTGGTAAACCGGAAGATTATGGAAGGTTTCCTGCGGCAGTGCGGATGTTCTGTCCAGGCTACGGTTGACGGGAAACAGGTGCTACAGCAGTTCACCGACAGTAATTGGGATTTAATCTTAATGGATGTAAATATGCCGGTAATGGACGGACTGGAAGCCGCATCCAGGATTCGCGAGATTGAGAAGCAGCGGAATATTCCGGCCCATATTCCGATTGTTGCTTTGACTGCCGGCATTATGCCGGACGAGCAGCTTAAATGTTATGAAGCAGGCATGGATGAAGTAATCGCCAAACCGCTGTCAATAGAAGCTCTAGGCTCGGTCTTTAAAAATAAACTTTCACATTTGTTCGAATAAATCATTACGGAGGATAAAAAATGAGCGAAGAATATATTCCTGAAAATCTGGTGATCCTGGCAAAAGCAACTGCGCTGGAGAACTTCTGCGACAATGCGGAACTGCTGGATGAAATGCTGCAATATTTTGCAGACGGAATAGCTGAAAAACTGACAACCCTCAAAACGGCAATTGCGGCTAAAGATTATCCCGTATGGATTTCCACCGCTCACCTGATCAAAGGCGAAGCCGCCACACTTTGTCTTGAACGAATCAATGCCATAGCATTAAAACTCGAACAGGCCGGCAAACGCCAGGAGCCTGCCGAAGCCGAAGCAATGCTTGCCGTTATGACAACAGAAATGCAGGCTCTTGCCGACATCCTCCCCAAGAAATAGGGATCAACAACAGCGCGTTATTTCCAGTTTGCCCTGATAAGTGCGGCGGTTGCCTCAAGTGCTTCAGGAACGCATCTGGTGTCACTGATTACCGGCATGAAATTAGTATCCCCTGACCAGCGCGGCACAATGTGCATGTGCAGATGATCGGCGATCCCGGCGCCGGCCGCCGTTCCGAGATTGAATCCGACATTAAACGCATCCGGGAATATGGTTTTCTGAAGCACTTCTTTTGACTTTACGCACAAATCCATAAGTTCATGACGCTCTTCAACGGACAATGCTGAAATATCACCAGTATGGGAATATGGCGCAATCATCAGATGCCCCGAATTGTAAGGATAGCGATTCAGGATGACAAATGAAGTACTGCCGCGAAATATCACCAGGTTTTCTTCAGGCCATGCCGGATTGGACGTTTCTTTGCCGCATAAAAAGCAGCGTTTTTCCTTTTCTCCTGTGATAAATTCGATTCTCCATGGCGCCCACAGCGGTCTGTCATTACTCATTATGCGTGTCCCTTTGCTCTTTCAAAAAACGGTTTATTCAAAAATCAGCTTTTTTTTTCAAAACTGAACCAAAAGTTCTTGCATATTTGCGCTTCCGGTATATATTCTCAGACTTTTGGTTAATTAAACATTAATTACTATTGCTTAATTTAATAACTTTAAATATAACTTTAAAACAAGGTTTAGCAAAAAAATGAAAAAAGATATTCATCCGAAATACGGAAGTACGAAGATCATCTGCGCCTGCGGCGAAGTTTGGGAAACCAAATCCACCCGTAATGACATCAAAGTCGGTATCTGCGCAAAGTGCCACCCGTTCTTTACCGGAAAACAGAAATTTATCGATACCGCGGGCCGGGTTGAAAGATTCCGTCAGCGCTACGGTATCAAGTCTGAACAATAACTTGATCTTTACGCCTGTTAACGCACTCTTCCGCAGTGGCTGTTTAACAGGCGTTTTTTATTTATTCACGAGCTGTTTATGACCCCTCAAGACATCTGCCGCTATATTGAATCCAGCAAACTGCGCTTCAAAGAACTGGAGAGCAAACTGGCTGACCCGGCGATTTATGCCAATCATCTGGAGCTGAAAAAAGTATCCCGGGAGCATCGGCGCCTTAACTGCCTTTTCCAGAGTTATGACCGCTGGTGCGCGGCGCTGAAAGAGCTGGAAGAAAATACCGCGATGATGGCCGAACAGGACGAAGAACTCAAAAGCCTTATCCAGGCAGATATTGATGCACTGAATAATGAAATCTCCTCGCTTGAATCCACTGTCCGTTTTGCGCTTCTTCCGCCGGATCAGAATGACTCCAGGAATATCATTGTTGAACTCCGTCCCGCAGCCGGCGGCGAAGAAGCCGCGCTGTTTACCGGGGAACTTTTCCGGGCGTATTCCAGATATGCCGAACATAAGAACTGGAAAATGGAAATCCTTGATATGACCGCCAGCGAACTGGGCGGACTGAAAAGTGTGGCGTTTTCACTGGCCGGCGAAGACGCCTTTGCCAGGATGAAATACGAAAGCGGCGTGCATCGCGTGCAGCGCATTCCCTCCACAGAATCCGGCGGACGCGTCCATACTTCGACCATTACCGTAGCGGTCATGCCTGAAGCCGAGGAAGTTGAAATCGAGATCAGGGCGGAAGATTTGCGGATTGACGTTTACCGCTCCTCCGGACCCGGCGGACAGTGCGTCAACACCACCGACTCCGCCGTGCGCGTCACCCACTTGCCGACCGGACTTGCCGTAGCCAGCCAGCAGGAAAAATCGCAGCACCGCAATAAAGAAATCGCCATGCGAATCCTGCGCGCAAGACTGCTTGAGCGCCAGCAGCAGGTGGAAGCCGACAAACAGGCGGCAGACAAACGCGCCCAGGTTGGCACCGGCGACCGCAGCGAACGGATCAGAACCTATAATTTCCCGCAGAACCGGGTCACCGACCATCGTTACGGGGTATCTGTTTTCGACCTCCCCACGCTGATGGAAGGCGCACTGGAACCGCTCTTCGAACAAATCATCAAGGTGGACAGCGAACGCCGTCTTGAGGCCTTGAATCAGCAGTTGTAATAACTCACGAACTCAGTTCTGCTTTCCAGCTTTACGTCTTTCAAAATCAGCCTTGACAGCTTCGCGCAGTTTCCCGTCGGTCAAATACATCAGGGCGGTGACGGCAAGCACCCTGGCCGCCAGCATCGCCTGATCAAAAGCAAAAACATTCCCGGCGGCTTTCTCAAACTCCCTGGAATGCAATGAAACCGGATCATGTGTCGCCTTGAAAAAGAAACTCACCCCCGGAATTTCCTGAGTTACATTGGCAAAATCAGTGGAAATTTTGCTGCTGACAGTTTGCGGGTCCATCTTAAACTGGGCAGCCAGTTCCATCACTAAACCATTAAGCGGTCCGTTCGGAATATTGGCATCGTAAGAATGATGGACTTTTGCACATTGGTAATCACATCCGGTCATCAGCGCGGCGCCCTTGACAATATCCTTAAAGCGGGCTTCCATCGCATCGCGGATGGTGTTGTCAACCGCCCGGATGTAGAAGAAAGCGCCGGCTCTTTCGGGAATGATATTCGGCGCAATTCCGCCTTCGGTAATGATTCCGTGAATTCTGGACGTCTCATGAAGCTGCTGCCGCCAGGCATTGATACCGCAGAATAACAGGTTTATCGCGTCAAGCGCGTTGATGCCGGCTTCCGGCTCCGAAGCGGCATGGGCGGCCTTGCCGTTGAAAGTAACGTCATAGCGGGATACCGCCAGATTGCCGGGGTCCGGTCCGGTCAAATGAAACGGATGCGTCATGGCGCATGCGCCGATACCCTCGAACGCATTCTCCGCCAGCATGATTACTTTGCCGCCTTTGGTTTCTTCACCGGGCGTGCCCATTATCACCAGTCTGCCGGGAATGGCTTCCAGTTCCATCACTTCTTTGACCGCCAGCCCGGCCGCAATGGCGGAGGCCGCTATCAGATTGTGTCCGCAGGCATGGCCGAGTTCCGGCAGCGCATCGTATTCGCTTAACAGGCAGAACGCCGGCGAACCTTTGCCGCACTCGGCTTTAAAAGAGGTGGGCAGGGAGCCAGCCGGGCTTTTAATGCTGAAACCGGCATTTCGGAGGAGATCAAGCTGAGCGCCGGCGGCATTGAATTCTTCGAATCCAAGCTCAGGATTGGCATGAATCGCGTCAGAAACCGCTTTAATCAAAGACGCATTTTTATTAATTGAATCAGCCGTACTTTTTTGAAAGTCAATCATTATTTCCTCTCAATCACGTTACGGGATTAAAAGTCAAATCCGGGCTGAATGATTCCGAAATCATTATCGTCATTGTCTTTTTTGCTGTCCGGCTTCTTCGTTGATTTTATCGCCGGCTTAGCTTTGGAACTGGTATCCTTTTTACTGTTTTCAGGCGGAATACTTTCTATTTCCAGGCCCAGGGAAATTTCATCATCCTTGCCGGCTTTGGCTGTTCTGGCCGGAGCTTTTGCTTTAATCTCCGGTTCAACCGCCGGAGCTGCTTTGGCTTTATGTTTCGCTGCTGAAGCCGGAATCTCCACGGCGGGAACAGCTTCAGGTTTAACCTTCTTTAACGGCGTTGACACCAGCGGCGGTTCCGGCTGCGGCACCGGCTTTCTACCTTTTTTTACCGCTTTTGGAACCGGCTCCTCCAGCTCAAATTCTTCTATTTCCACACTTTCAACGGTTGTTTCCACCACTGCTTCGACGGCAGCTTCCTGTTCAACGGCTTCAACTTCCGCCGATTCGTTTTCGTCATCTTCCGGAATCGCTTCCACAATAAAAGCGGCCAGTTCCTCCACCTCAAGATACCGGACATGATTCAGCTTCAGCAACGGCTTGGCGCTGATCAGCAGACCGCGGGCTTTCGGGGTGCGCAGCGGCATTTCCTTCAGGTTTATTTCAGACTTCCTGTTGTCTTTCCGTTTGGAATCCACCGTCATTTCGTATATCGAATCCGGCCGCGGCGTAATCAGTTCCAGGCGGCATCCGGACGGACATATCCGGTACTGCTTGTCCGTAATAAATTTATTGACGACACAGCGTTTGCCGTAACATTTGCCGCTTTTGGTGTCCTTGTAGATCACTCCGAATTCTATTGCCGGATCGTATTTCCTGAAGTCGTAAAGCCGGTCAATAAAAATCTTTTCCGGGATATTGATGATCTTGTAATTGCCGTTGCGCTCGACACAGAGCAGATGGTCGAACTCATTGCAGGTGACGTTGTCTTCGCTCTTGATATTGGTGCCGATGTAGCAGTTCTTGCGGTCCCAGCCGACTTTGATGTTGTTCAGCGCCGCGGCTTTGCGGTCAATTTTGCCGAAAGTCTCGATTCTGGTACGGCGCGGGAACATTGCGCCGTATTTATCCAGCAGGGCCTGAATGTATTTTATGGCATAGGCGTTCAGATGCTTCAAGTTGCGGTGGATTTCTTCAATGTTCTTCAATATCTCGGCAAGTTCTTCCTGATTTTTGCGGATATCGAAAAGCGAAATCCGGCGGATCTGGAGCGCCAGCAGTTTTTCCACATCATCATCGGTGACGTCGCGTTTGAGCATTTTACGGTACGGCAGCAGCCCCTTATGGACTTCCGCGACGACGACTTCGTAGGACTCGCATTTTTCAATGCGCTTGTAAATACGGTTCTCTATGAATAGCTGGGCCAGTGTTTTGGAATGGAACAGTTCCTCCTGCTTGTGCAGATCGATTTCCAGCTCAAGTTTGAGATATTCCAGCAGCTTTTCAGTATTGCGCCGGATTACGGCCGGAACGTTCATCTGCACCGGCTTGTTCTCGCAGATAACCATCATGTTGACGGATACGGATACCGCGCAGTCGGTATAGGTGTACAGCGCCTGCAAGGCTTTTTCCGGATCGTAGCCGCGCATCGGGGTGATTTCAATTTCCACGTTTTCCGCCGTGTAATCATTGATCGCGGCTATCTTGATCTTGCTTTTTTCCGCGGCTTTTTCAATGGAGGCGATCAATTTTTCCGTATTCGTGGTTGCCGGGACTTCCCGGATAATCAGCTTTCTGCCGTCAAAGTCGATTTTGGCCCGCAGCGTGATTTTGCCGTTGCCCTCGTCATATTCGGAGACATCCATCATGCCGCCCTGCTGGAAGTCCGGATAAAGCTCGAATTCTTCGCCTTTCAGTACCGCGATCTGGGCCTGGAGCAGTTCGCAGAAGTTATGCGGCATGATTTTGGTCGCCATCACCACCGCGATCCCTTCGGCGCCGAGCATCAGCAGCGACGGGATTTTTACCGGCAGCACCACCGGTTCCTTATTACGCCCGTCGTAGGAATCAACAAATTCGGTAATATCTTCGTTGAACAGGACTTCGCGCCCCAGGTGGGAAAGCCGGATTTCGATATAACGCGCGGCGGAGGACGGGTCGCCGGTATAAACATTACCGAAATTACCCTGTTTCTCCAGGAAATATTCTTTATTGGCCAGCACCACCAGCGCATCACCGATAGAGGCGTCGCCATGGGGATGAAACTGCATGGTATGGCCGATGACATTCGCCACTTTGTGGAATTTGCCGTCATCCATCCGGTGGAGCGACCACAGAATGCGCCGCTGCACCGGCTTCAGTCCGTCGTCCACGTCCGGAATGGCGCGGTCTTTAATGACATAAGAAGCATATTCGATAAAGTTCGACTCCATCATGGAACGGATGAACTTGTTGCTGCCTTTCTGGGTCTCGCTGGAAGCTTCCTGCTCTCCCTCGGACAATGCCTCAGCTTGCAGCGACGCCACCTCTTCCAGATTCTGTGAAGCATCTTCCGGTTCCGGCACATGCTTCTTCAGTTTTCGTTCTTTTTTGCTGTCTGCCATTTTATATAATCCGTTAAACGAGTTTTTTCATGATTAGTTCGCGGCGTTCCGGGGTCTTCTGATTATCCCCCATGAAGAACTCCAGCATCTCCGGGATATTGCGCATGTGGTCAATCGTGACGCTCAGCAGCCGGATATCATTGCCGATAAAAGCGCCGAATTCGTCCGGCGAAATTTCCCCCAGCCCTTTGAACCGGGTGATCTCCACGCCGCGGCTTAACTCCTGCACCGCCTGATCGCGTTCCTGTTCGCTGTAGCAGTAAATCGTCTTAGTCTTGTTCCGCACCCGGAACAGCGGGGTCTCCAGAATGTACAAATGCCCGGAAAGCACCAGTTGTTCGAAGTAAGTCAGAAAGAACGTTATCAGCAAGTTACGGATGTGCAGGCCGTCCACGTCGGAGTCGGTGGCTATGACTACTTTATTGTAGCGCAGTTCCTCCACGTCCTCTTCAATGTTCAGCGCCTGCATGATATAAAACAGTTCTTCATTGTCGTAAACTTTGTCAATTTTCTGCTTGTGGCAGTTCAGCGGCTTGCCCTTCAGGGAGAAAATGGCCTGGGTGTAAACATCGCGGCAACTGATCATGGAACCGGCGGCGGACTGCCCTTCGGTGATGAAAATCATTGTTTTATCGCCTTTGCCGGCGGAATCGCCCAGGTGATGCTTGCAGTCCTTGAGCTTGGGTATCTTCAGGCTCATTTTCTTCGATTTTTCCTTGGACTGCTTTTTGACCGCCTGAATCTGGCGGCGCACCTGCTCATTGTTCGCGATTTTTTCCAGCAGGATTTCGGCTTCGCTGAGGTGGCGGTGCAGATAGTCAACCACGGCGTCACGGACGGCATTGACGATCCAGCCGCGAATATCGGTATTACCCAGCTTGTTCTTAGTCTGGGACTCGAAAATCGGGTCTTTCAGCTTGATCGCGATGGAGCCGATGATGCCGTCCCGCACATCGGAAGGCTGATAGCCTTTGCCGGAAAATTCATTAACCGCCTTCAGCACCCCTTCGCGGAACGCCGAAAGATGGGTGCCGCCGTCGTTGGTGTACTGGCCGTTTACAAACGAAAAATAGTTTTCCCCGTAGCTGGAAGTGTGGCAGAACGCGAATTCCAGCATCTTGCCTTTGAGCGCAATAATTTCGTACATCTTGTCTTCCCCGATCTCCGCCTCAATCAAGTCTTTCAGGCCGTTCTGGGAATAATAGCGCTTGTCGTTGAGGTAGAGCGAAAGACCGCTGTTCAAATATGCATACATCCACAGCCGTTTTTCGATATACTCCATCTGAAAGGTGTAATTGGGAAACAGCACCGGGTCCGGGATAAAGCTGATCAAGGTGCCGTTCTTTTCATCCGAATGCCCCTTTTTGTCGCCGGTCAACACCCCGGAATTAAAAGTGGCTTCGTGAAATTTGCCTTCGCGCACCGACCGGACGATGAACTCGCTGGACAGCGCATTCACCGCTTTGGTGCCCACCCCGTTGAGCCCGACGGAGAACTGAAAGACGTCGTCATTGTACTTGCCGCCGGTATTCATGACGGAAACGCATTCGACCAGTTTGCCCAGCGGAATGCCGCGCCCGTAATCGCGGACGCTGATGCGGGGGCCGTCGATTTTGACGTCAATGCGCTTGCCGGCGCCCATGATATATTCGTCAATGCTGTTGTCGATGACTTCTTTGATCAGGATATAAATCCCGTCGTCGGGATGAGAACCGTCGCCAAGTCTGCCGACATACATACCAGGACGCAGCCGGATATGCTCCAGCGAACTAAGCGTCTTGATCTTGTCCTCATCGTACTGAACTGTATTTTCGGCACTCATAATATATGATTCTTCATTATTTATATAACATTAACGGTATTGCCGGACAGGGGGGCTTACAGACGTGGTCATGCTCCATCTCCTGTATCCAGGCAAACTATTTCAGGCAAAAGCCTGTTCTTGCCGCAATCAATGATTCCAACTTTCAACAATAGCGCATTCCATCCAAAAAGCAAGAGTTTTTCCCCCTTTTTTTCACCCTGCCTGTTAAGATTTTCTTTAACTGATATTCCCGACTCAGCGGGAAACACCCAATCTCTGACCACGGAGACACAAAGGCACAGAGAAATCCTTTTTATGATTTTGGACAATCCGGACACCTGCCACCCGCATTTTGGACAGCCCCGTCCGAGACGGACGGCACTGCAACAAAACCATTCTGGACAGCCCCTGCCCTCATTTTGGACAGCCACTCCGACACTTTAGACAGATGTCCCCCTCAACAGTTTTCGTAATCCGGGAGTTCCGGGATAGTGCTTTCGCGGGCAGCCGCCCGATTTTGGACAACCACTCCGAGGTTTTAGACACACTCCGAGCATATTCATTTTCATTTTCCATCACTCCCATTCCCGGCAACCACTCCGAGGATTTGGATAGCCGTTGAGCACAATGCTTTTCAGTTTTCATAAACCACTCCGAGGATTTGGATAGCCGTTGAGCATAATGCTTTCATAACTTTTCTTGCTTTCCACTTTTCTCGCTTTTCTCGCTTTTCTCGCTTTTCTCGCTTTCCACTTTTCTCGCTCCTTCCCACTCCGACACTTTGGAGTGCATTTGAGCATAAGCTGCTTTATCCTGCGCCAGCAGAATAACCCGGACAACCGTCCGCATTCCGGAGTGTTTAGAGTCCCGTTGAGCAGAGTACATTTCCGGTTCCATGATTTTGGACAGCTTAGACATTTCATATCACATTTCCAGATTCCCGACTTTTAATTTTTCCCGTTTTTCCGCACTATCAGGACTTTAAAAAAATAAAACTTCAGCAATTGTCTTTACATATATAGGAGATTTGTCAACAGAAACCGTGAATTTAAGTTCAATAAATGCGAAATTTGAGTTTTTTAAAATACGGAAAACACGGAAGGAATCTTTGAATTGCCAGAGATTTCGCGTGTTCCGCGGGTATCGTTTTAACTTTTTTTAAATTTTATCTAATCCTGTATTGCGTTTAACGCAAAAGGTTATATAATATATGATATAGATGTCATAAGCATGCAGAGATAGTTGGTGGCGTGACCGTAAACCACATAACTAAAGGGGAGGCAAATGATCCATGACTTTAAATGTAAATTAACAAAAGAATTATGGGAGCATGGGAAAAGCCGTAAATTTAATCCATTTGCACGGGCGGCAATGAGAAAGTTGTCCATGCTGAATGCCGCAATAGATTTGAATGATCTGCGGATTCCGCCGGGCAACAGGCTGGAATCTTTGACCGGAGACCGTTCAGGTCAACATTCGATCCGGATTAATGACCAGTACAGGATTTGCTTTATCTGGCGAGACAGCGGGGCGGATGCAATTGAAATTGTGGATTATCATTAGGAACGCGTTTAACAATAACGCTGTAATATAAGGGAAGGAGAGTTATTAAAATGAATACTGACGTTAATATTATTCATCCGGGTGAAATTTTAGATGAAGAGTTTTTAAAGCCGATGAGAATCAGCCAGAACCGTCTGGCGATGGAACTTCGCGTTCCGGCCCGGCGCATTAATGAAATTGTGCTGGGCCGCCGCGGCATTAGCGCCGATACCGCCGTGCGGCTGAGCAAGTATTTCGGCAACAGCGCCGAATTCTGGATGAGGTTGCAGGAAGATTATGAACTGCGCCTGGCCAAGCTTGAACTTTCAGAAGAGTTGAACTTGATACGTCATCTTGCCACAGCGTAATAACATTTCAGCTTGAGAGTGCTTGGCTGGACAAAAGGTTTTTGTTTCGAAACGGGTTCAACATTTCAAACTAAAGTATTACAATATTTCAGCAAAAATGGCGTTTAATTATTATAATATAACACAACTGTCCTAACAATTTAAAAATTTCATAGCTTGGAGTATTTTCTTCCCTGAAAGTTGACTTAAAAATCGTTAATCTTAAAAAGTACCCCCTAAAATTGAAAAGATGCTGTCCTAAAATG
>Ga0172379_10004091_pt1 | contig 22072 bp, 25 predicted proteins | sample GrowelOW334metaG_FD_119756 | JGI IMG/M metagenome (GOLD analysis project Ga0172379, IMG submission 119756) | Groundwater microbial communities from an aquifer near a municipal landfill in Southern Ontario, Canada - Groundwater well OW334 metaG | ecosystem: Environmental > Aquatic > Deep... | reverse complement strand
AGGAATACCTTGTGCCTTAGCTCAAGCCACCATTGCAGAAGTAAAAAAAGTACCTGGCGATAATGGATATGAGTTAATTGACAATCGCCCAGCAACACCAGGGTATAAAGAAGAAAAGAAAGGGGAATACTCAGCACTAATTTCAAGAGTAATAGAATACATGCAAGTAAAAGATCGGTTACAAATTACTTTGAGTGGAGATTTATACGGTGCGAGCGGAATGGGGGCAAGTGCGGCATGCGCAGTGGCTATCGCCAGAGCAATAAATGAGGAATACAAATTAAATTTAACTGATGAGCAAATAAACAAAGTTGCATTTGAGGGCGAAACTGCTGGATCAGGTGCTCCAAGCGGGATAGATAATACTGCTGCAACGTATGGCGGATTTTTACTATTTAAGAAAAATTTAACCGGCGGAGAAAACAAAATTGAAGTAATAAAAATCAAACAACCAATTGAAATTGTTCTTGGAAATTCAGGCAAAACTGCTCTGACAAAAGAGGTTTTAGCAGATGTACGAAAACTAAAAGAAACACAACCTGAAAAAGTTGCAAAAGTATTTTCGGAATACGAGAAACTTGAACAAGAAGGAATACAAGCACTAAAGAATTATGATTTGAAAAAAATCGGAGAACTAATGGACAAAAACCATAAGCTCTTGCAAGAAATGACCATTTCTGGAAAAGAACTTGACGAACTAGTTGCAATTGCAAAAAGTGCAGGAGCATTAGGTGCAAAATTAACAGGGACTGGGAGAGGCGGAATAATGATAGCACTTACTCCTGGAAAAGAATTGCAAGACAAAGTTGCAAAAGCAATTGAACAAGCAGGATATGCTGCAACAAAAACTCAAATTGGTTGAAGAAGTATTGTGAAGTTAAAGGAAATTAATTAAAATTATTTTTGGAGAAAAAATATGGCTGAAAAAATGAACGCAAAAGCAAGTCCTGCAATAATATTGTTCGGAGAATATTTTAACGAAGTGGGCGGGCCAATAGTAGCTTTTCCTGCTCCTGAATATGTTGAAGCAAAAGTGGAAAAGAAAAAAGAACTTGAAGACGTTGAAATTGATAATCAACTTACAAAAGAAAAATACAAAAAGTCTGAAGGCAAAGACAAACTTGAATCAAAAATAATTGATGAAATATTTGCTAGCGAACTAGATGTTCCAAAAAAAGGATATAAATTAACAATTTCTGGAAATGTAACTACAAAAACTCCCGGGTATGAGTCTTGTGTCTGTGTAGCTGTTGCAAAAGCGGTAAACCAATTATCAATTACGACTTGGAAAACAGACGATGCATTTAATGCTGCAATGAAAGCAAGCAAATTCATTAGTGATGATAAAATTCACTTAGCAACTGCAGCATACGATTCATTTGTACAAATAGATGATTCAAAAGACCCAAAACCAAGACCATTTCACCCAGGTAAAGCATTATTCTTTGTTTTAGCAAATACTGAAAAACTAGTCGACAAACACGCATCTTCTGATTCACTAAAGAATTGGGTGACTGATGTAAAAAAAATTGTTTCAAAATCAAAAAATGAAATGAAATATGCTGGAGTAGTAGAACTTGGTAAATTAATGAATCAAAATCATTCGCTCTTAGCTGAAAATAAATTAGCCAACAAAGACACTGATCAAATAATTAAAATTTCAAATTATGAAGGTGCACTTGGGGCAAAAATAACTGGATACGAAGGAAAAGTTTTGATTCTTTGTGAAGGGGACAAACAGCAAGACAAAGTATTAGCATCTTTACAAGGCAAAGGATACGGTGCAGTAAAAATTAAAGCGAATTAACCTGTTGTTTTGATTTTATGGCTGAAACAAAAAAAGTCATTGCATTTGACTTTGATGGGACAATAATTGATACGGCCCAGGAGAGTTTTCTAACCTCGGCGAAAACTTATTATGAGATGACAGGAATTGGTTTAGTTACTGAAAAAAATGCCAAGCATTACATCCAAGGGAGAGGGTTCTCACTAAATGCTGAAGCAAACTATACATTAATCAAATTAATTGCTGATAATCCTTTAATTGATTTTTCAATTTATACTCAAGTACAATTTGACAAAGAGGCGGCGCAAAATAAAAGCGCTGCACAAGAGTTTGCTAAAAAGTTTGGTGAGAATAGGAAAAAGTTCGCAGAAACCAAAGAATGGTTTGATTGTCAAAAACCATTTTGGGGTGTAAAAGAACTCATTGGAGAGTTGTCAAAGAACTATGTAGTGTACATTACAACAACAAAAAAGAAATGGAGTGTAGAAGCTTTGCTAAATTATTACAACTTTAACTTTCCTGAAGAAAAAATAATTTCAGATCATTCAAAAGAAACAAAAGAGGATTTGCTAAGATTAGTTGCTGAAAAAGAGGGAATTTTGATTTCCGAGATTATTCTTATTGATGATGCAATAAAACAAGTATTAGTTGCAAAGAAAGCCGGGGCTAAAGTAATTCTTGCTATGTGGGGCGAGAAAAGAAAAGTGTTTGAAGACGAGGCCAAGAAAGAATTAATTCCTATTGCATACTTGCCTAAGGATTGTGAAAGAATAATTGGGGCAATAGTAAAATAGTTAAAACATCCCATTTACGATTAGTTTAAGGTGGTTAAATGAAGGTAACTGTAAAAGCAAATGCAAATATCGCATTAACTAAATATTGGGGGAAAAAGGACGCTGCGTTAAAAACTCCTTGGAATAGCAGCACAAGTATTACCCTTGATGGACTTGAAACAACTACTACAGTTGACTTTGATAAAAAATACAAAACGGATGTTTTTATTTTAGATGGAAAAGAATACGCAGAAACTACTGATGAATACAAAGAAGTAAAAGAACAACTTGATATTATACGCGGAAAAGCAAAAATAGATTTGAAAGCAAAAGTAATGTCAAAAAATGATTTTCCAACAGCAGCAGGATTTGCATCTAGTGCTTCAGGACTTGCAGCACTAACATTTGCTTCAGCAAAAGCAGCAGGATTAAATTTGAGTACAAAAGAACTAAGTATAATTTCAAGAATGGGTTCTGGTTCAGCATCAAGAAGTTTAATTGACGGATTTGCAATATGGCACAGAGGAAGTGCAAGCGATGGACTTGATTCATTTGCTGAACAAATTGCTCCAAAAGAACACTGGCCAGAATTTAGAATACTTGGATGCGTTGTTTCAAAGAACGCTAAGAAAATCAAATCGAGAGCAGGAATGGCTCAAAGTGTAAAAACATCTCCAATATTTGAAACATGGTACACAACTGCGGAAAAAGATGCACAAGCAATGGTTCAATTAATTAAAGACAAAAACTTTGAAGCCTTAGGACAACTTGCACAAAAGAACTGCTTACTAATGCACTCTTGTGCAATAACAACAACTCCTCCAGTAATCTACTGGGCGCCAGGAACTCTTGAAGTAATGCACAGAGTAATGGAAATGCAAGATGAAGGAATGAAATGTTATTTCACAATGGACGGCGGACCACAAGTAAAAATAATCTGCCTAGAAAAAGATGTAAAAGCAATCAAAAAAGAAATCAAAAAACTTGAATCAGTGCACGACATAATTGAATGCAAACCTGGAATGGGTCCAAGAGAAGTAAAAGGACATCTTTTCTGAGGCGAGAGATTTGTTTAATCTAGTAGTGTTTGATTTAGAGGGAACCCTAGTCAAACACACTACAAGACAAGCAAAAATAGTTGAAAACTCAATTACTTCCCAAGGAATAAAACTTTCAATTGATGTGGAGTATCTTTATTCTCTTCGCTCAAAACCAGAGTTTCATTCCGCAAAGGATTTTGTTAAAGAACTCTTGAAAAGAAATGAAACCTCTTTTGATGAAAAACTAATTGATGCAATTGTTAATGAATACAAAAAACTAAGGCAAGATCCTGCATATTTATTTGAATTACAATATTTATTTTCTGGAACAAAAGAAACGCTTGAACAACTAAAACAAAATGGAGTCAAGTTGGTATTACTTACAAATGCGAACCCAAAGCAAACAAATTATTTAATTGAAAGATTTGATTTGAAAAAATACTTTGATTTAGTACTTGATGATTCTTGTGACCTTCCTGAAAAACCAGACCCTGCAAGAATAAATTTTATTTTAGAAAAATTTGATTTGAATCCAGACGAAGTTCTAATTGTCGAAGACTCTGAAGCGGGAATTGAGGCTGGTAAAAAAGCAAAAATAAAAACCTGCGGGGTACTAACTGGCAATGCCACAGAAAAAGGATTAAAAGCAGCAAAAGCGGATTATATACTAGAATCGGTAAAAGAATTACCGCTTGAAATATTCGGTGAATAAATGAAACGAAAATTACTGCCCCCTACAAAAGCTGCTGTGGTGAAAACTCCTGTGAAGGCAAGGCATATTTTAGTTAAAGGGGAAGGTTTGCTTGGGAACAAATGGGTAAAACGAGTTTTAGTGCCTGAACAATACCAACGAAATCTTACTCCCTTCAAAAAAGCAGTTCTTAGGGCAGTTGTTCGATATGGATCAACAGCAGCACGTTTAAGAGACGATGCTTGGGGAAAAAGATTTGTATTAAGACTAGCAAAAAATGAGGTGCGCAATAAAAAATTTTATACCCCTGCTGCTGCGCAAAGAGCATTAATAGCACTAATCGATGTTCACTCAAAAGGAAAAAAGTTTATTGAAGACAAAGGATATTCTGAGGATTATGATCATCCTCAAATTGGGGAAATAGCAATACCTGCAAAACGAAAAGTGGTATTTAGAAAGAGTGCTTTAGAAGATGCTCCGTTACTGGATGATAAAGTCAGGGCAAGAGATGTGGGGTATTTAACTTATAGTGTAAATTTACCTTTCTGTTGTGAAAAGTACGGTTTTGATTATCGCTCAAAATTTGATCCTCCTCTTTATCCAATAAATGTGGAAAAGTTTGCTGAAGAATATGCTAAAAGAACGGGCGTGAAAGATGTTCCTAAATTTATTGAAGATGCAAAGCAATCAGTGAAGTCTCTTAATTGGGACCATTGGGATCATGCAGCGGATCACATTTGATTATTATGAAAAAAAGAAATTTGCCAATGAAAGTGCCAGTTCATGAAGATCCAAAACACGCAAAAAGTCTTGTCGCACGTGTTTGCCAAATGAGTGACGGGGAAGCTGTACGCGCACTGCTTAAAATAAAAAAAGGGGAAGCTTGGAGAAGAAAAACATCTGACCAATGGGGGAAGAATTATAAAAAAACTCCTTTATTTTTTAATCCAAAAGCATGTGAATTTCTTTTAAGAGAACTTGTAAGATTGCACTCTAAAGGAATTTCCATAAAAGAAACTTATGGATTTCCGGGATTTGTTGAAGATTATTTGCATCCACAGATTGGCCAAGTTGCAGTTCTTGGAAAAAACGCAGCACGAATTAGGGCAGAGTATCTTGAAAAAACTCCCATTACTGAACAGAAGCGAATTGATAATTTAACACTGCTAATTTATAGTGTTAATAGCCCATTTTGTTCAGCAATAGATCAAAGACGGGCGCGAGAAGCCTATTTGGAAGGCCCTTTAGCACATATACGTTTTACAAGTACTTATGGGTGGGATAAAGCTCCAGACCAGCCAATACATGTTGGAAAATTTGCTTTTGAATATGCTAAGCGAATGAGAATCCAAGATCCAAAACTTTTTGCTGAAAAAGTAGAATCAGATTATAAGATGTTTAATTCAAATTTCATTCATGATTCAGGCGGTGAGTAAAAAGTGAAACAAATAAGACATTCAAAATTAAGTCAAGCAGTACGAAAAGCTATTACTAAAAAAATGTTTGGGCCTGCAGAACATCGAGCAACCAATTTTGCAGCACAAAGGATATTACTTGAAAGATTAAATCTTCCAAAAGAAAAACTTGCCCGAGCAAAAAGACTTGAAAGACATTCAATAAGACTACTTGAAGCAACAACACAAATAAGCAGAGGGGCACCAATTACAATCGGACTTGCAAGACAAATAATAAGACACGCTAGAAATGAAATTAGTGGATTTGTGCAAAGAAATAAGCAAAGATTATATCCGGGCCAGGAGCGACAGATGATGGAATTATACCAAAATTTAGGCGTAGATTTAGCCAAACTTACAAAAACTCCTAGCGAACTTCCTACCAGTTTATCTATGCAATTTGTTAGGGACGCTACAACAATGCATTTTGAAGAATTGCGAACTACAATTGGGGAAGCTGCATTTAAGAGGTACATGACATCCCAGAAAAGATTTCAAAGAGTACTTGCTCGAAGAGGAAAATGGATGGAAAAAACAAAAGAAAATGCTCCTAACAACTGAATATAAGTTTTTTGGATTTGGATATTAGTATGGGTGATTCTATGAAGGTAACTGCGCCAGGAAAATTAATGCTAAGTGGAGAATGGAGTGTTCTTGAAGACGGAATACCCTGTGTTGTAATGGCAATAGATCAAAGAGTAAGTGCAGAAGTAAAAGATTCAGATAAAATAATGTTTTCTGCGCCAGGATTTGGAATCAATAATGTTGAAGCAGATTTTAATGACGCAATCACTCTAAAATGCGACGATGCTACAAAAGAGAAACTAATTTTTGTTGCAAAATCAGTAGAAGCAGCACTAAGATACTTACAAGGAAAAGGAATTAAGACAAAGGATTTTATTTTAGAAACAAATTCAGAAGATACTGTTTATGATCTTGGAAATGGAAAAAAAGCAAAAGTAGGATTTGGTTCAAGCGCAGCAATAGTTGCAGCAACAGTTGCAGCAGTACTTGCTTACCATGGAGAAGAAATAAGTTCACTAAAAGCAAAAGAGCACATATTCAAACTAGGGTGCATCGCTCACTTTTTAGCCCAAGGAAAAATTGGTTCCTCATTTGATGTAGCTGCATCAACTTACGGCGGAACTTTAGTTTACCAAAAACCTGATATGAAATGGGTAACAAAACAATTTGAAGAAAAAAAAGGAATAAAAGAAATAGTAGAACAAAAATGGCCGCTTTTTAGAGCCGAACCTTTGGAACTACCTGCAAATTTTAATTTAAGCATTGGATTTGTTGGATATAGCGCTAGTACAAAAGAACTTATTTTGAAACTAAATACTTTCAAAACAGAAAAGAAAACAGAATATGATAAAATAATTTCAAATATCAAAGGAATAACTGAAAAATTAATTACTGCAATACAAAAGAAAAATGAAAAAGAAATAATTTCTTTGCTAAAAGAAAACAGAGTTCAACTAAAAGCCCTAAGCGATGGGTCACAAAATAATTTAGAAACAAAAGAACTCGGAGTGCTTGCAGATATCGTTGACAAACTCGGAGGAGTAGGAAAATTCTCTGGAGCTGGCGGAGGAGACTGCGGAATAGGAATAAGCTTTGATAAAAACACTAAAGCAAATATTGAAAAAGAATGGAAGAGCAATAATATTACTCCAATATTAGTTGGAATTGCACAAAAGGGAGTGAACTAAATATGGGCATGAGGGCAGCAGCAAAAAGAGTAGGGCTAAGAGGAATTGAACTTACCGCAAAAAAAGAAAAAAAAGGAATAGGGAGTAAAGTTCATGGTGGAGACCACGCAATGGCTGTTGCAAAAACTGCTTATATGCTTGCTTATAGAAAAGCACTTGCTGAAGGGGCGAGTATTCCTGAAGCAAAGCGATCTGCATCCATGGCATTTGCTGCTGGCGGACAACACGACATGACAAGAAAAGCAACTGAACTAAAACCACACGGAAATACTGCTAAGAGGGCATTTCTTACTTTAGCAAAAAGATACCCCTCAGTATACGAATTTAATGCTGCTGAAAAAGAAGCAATTGCTGATGCAATTGAACTACACGAACTTGCATACGAAGAACTAAAAGCAAAAGTTGCAGGAAAAACAAGAGAAGCAAGAGTCGCTGCAGAAGCCGTACAAATTGCGGACAAAGTATTTGAAGCAAGCGGAGTAAGAGTAATTGAAAGAAGAGCATTTTTTGTTGGAAAAGAAAGATTAATGCCTGGAAAAGATTTGCACTATTTAAAAGAAATTTATGGAGAAAAAGCGCCTTTGTGTGCAGTAGCAATGGAAAGTTGTATGCGATTAAGGGGGATAAATTATTTGCCTGATGTGGAAAAAGCAATGCAACCTATTGCAGCGCCTTTACATGCAGTGCAGGAAAAATTTTATCTCGGGCTATTGCACGAAATAGGATTCAAAAATGAGTCTCAATTATTAGAAGAAATGAAAAGAATAAAGTTTCCAAAATTAGATAAAATGGGTGCGAAAATTGAAAAAACAATTGCAATCGAGGCTCCAAGAGTAGCCCGACTGAATATTTCTTCAGATACTGCAAAAAGTGCGGCTGAAACAGTAATGCATTTTGTGCAATCAAAAAGTCCAACTGAAGCTCTTGCAACATTTAGGCCACAAGGACAACAAGCAAAAGAATGGTTAAAAGGAATGCAAGGGTACAGACAAGGAAACTTTGGATATCTAAAACAATTAAGCCGGCAACTAAGACAAGCATTTGCTTAAAATAATTTGCAAAAATCCTTGCCGAGTTTTTCGTCAATTGTACTAAGTGTCAGTTATTTAAACTCTAAATTTAACAAAGTAATCTTGTAAAGAAGCCAAATTTTGGTGAGCATGAATGAAACAAATAATTGTACTAGGGAGAGGAGGACAGGGAGCTGTTACAAGTTCACAAGTCTTAGCGATAGCTGCATTTAAAGATGGCAAAGCTTCACTAGCATTCCCTAACTTTGGAGTAGAAAGAACTGGGGCGCCAGTACGAAGTTATTGTCGAATTGATTCAAAACCAATTACACTAAGAGAACAAGTATACGAAGCAGATTATGCAATCGTACTTGACCCAACTCTACTAAAAGGATTAACTGAAAAGATCACTGGAACAATTATTGTAAACTCTAATAAAAAACCAGAAGATTTGGGGATTGTGACTAAGGCAAAAGTAAAATGCGTTGATATTACAAGTACTGCGCTGAAAGTAATTGGAAAACCATTTGTTAACATTGCAGCACTTGGAGCATTTGCAGGAATCACTGGAGAAGTAACACTTAAATCTTTAGAAGAAGCAATTGCATTACAAATGGGGAGTAAAGGCCCAATGGTAGAAAAAAATATTGCAGCAATAAGAGAAGTTTATGAAACTGCAAAGACTTGCGGGCATGAAAATGGAAAATGCGAAGTAAAGAAATGATTTATTGGTTTGATAATTATGGCAAAAGAAAAGAAAGAAGTTGTTGAAAAAAAAGATACAACTAAAGTAAATGCTAGCGGAATTCCATTAAACATGGGTGCAGTAATACTTGAACCTGGCTCAACAAAGAAATACAAAACTGGGGAATGGAGAACATTTATTCCAATGATAGATTCAACAAAATGCATTAAGTGCGGACAATGCTGGATGACTTGTCCAGATGCAGCAATATTTAAAGCAGAAGACGGATCATTTAGAATAAATTACACTTACTGCAAAGGATGCTTACTTTGTGAAAAAGTATGCCCAGTAAAATGCATAAGTCACAAGGTTGAGGAAAAGTAAATTGGATTTAAAAAATGATTAATTAAATGGTTGATGATTATGAGTGAAAGAAAAGTTATTTCAGGTTCGGATGTAATGGCGCACGCTGTAAAGATGTGCAGACCAAAGGTACTTCCAATGTTTCCAATTACTCCTAGTACATTAATTCCTGAAAGATTAAGTGAATTTGTTTTTAACGGCGAACTTGATGCAAAACTAATACACGTTGAAAGTGAACACTCAGCAATTAGTGCGCTATATGGTGTTTATGCAACTGGTGTAAGAAGTTTCACTGCAACAGCTTCACAAGGACTAGCATTAATGCATGAAATAATTCCAATTGTTTCTGGATCAAGATTTCCTGCAGTAATGGCTGTGGCAAATAGAGCCCTATCAGGTCCACTAAATATTTGGAACGATCAAAGTGACACAATTAGTGAAAGAGACCAAGGGTGGATACAACTTTATTGTGAAAATAACCAAGAAGCATTTGATACATTAATTATGGCTTACAAAATCGCTGAAAACTCTAAAGTACTTACTCCAGTAATGGTTTGTGTAGATGGATTTTATTTAACACACGCATACGAGCCAGTACAAATAGAAGATCAAAAAGATGTTGATGAATTTTTGCCAGAATATAAACCACTCGATTTCTTGGACACATCTTCCCCTAAGACATTTGGAGCTTTTGCACAACCAAACTCTTACATGGATTTTAAATTAGAGCAAGAAATTGCAATGGAAAATGCACTAAAAGTAATTAGTGAAGTTAATTCTGAGTTTGGTAAAAAGTTTGGAAGAACTTACGGGGATGGATTAATTGAAACATATAATACTTCAAAAGCAAAAGTAGCTCTCCTTTGCCTTGGAAGCGTAGGCGGAACAATAAAAGAAGTAATTGATGAATACAAAAAGAAAGGAAAAGAAATTGGATTAATTCGATTAAAATCCTACCGACCTTTTCCAACTGAGCAATTAAAAAAAGTTACAAAAAACATTAAAGCGATTGGAGTAATTGATAAACACGCTTCAATTGGGTTTGGCGGAGCACTAACTAATGATGTAAAAGCAGCTCTCTTTGGAGAAAAAGTTCAAATTGAAAGTTTCATGGCCGGTTTAGGTGGAAGAGATATTGACCGAGCAAAAATTAGAGATGCAATTGAAACAATGATGAAAGGCAAAAGCGGAAAATGGTTAAAGTAGGTTGATGTTTATGGCTGTACTTGGAATTGATGAAAAAGAATATTTTGCAAGCGGACACAGGGCTTGTGCTGGATGCGGGGAAGCACTAGCAATAAGACACATCCTTAAAGCTGCTGGGCAAAAAACAATGATGGTAATGGCTACTGGATGCATGGAAGTAGTTTCAACCCCCTATCCTGAAACTTCATGGGAATTACCTTGGGTGCACTGCGCATTTGAAAACGCAAGTGCAGTAGCAAGCGGAGTAAGGGCTGCGCTTGAAGCGAAAGGAGAACACGACACTAATGTAATTGCAATAGGCGGAGACGGATCAAGTTTTGATATTGGATTTGGTTCACTAAGCGGAGCATTTGAACGCGGAACAAAATTCCTATACGTTTGCACGGATAACGAAGCATACATGAATACAGGAATTCAAAGAAGCGGAGCAACATTCCCATTTGCTAATACTACAACCTCCCCTGCAGGAAAAGTAATACACGGAAAACAAGAACCAAAAAAACCACTCCCATTTATTTTAGCAGCACACGGAGCAAAATACATCGCAACAGCAAGCGTAATGAACTTATTTGATTTAAATAAAAAAGTAAAAAAAGCACTAGCAACAAACGGACCAACTTTTATTACAGTATTTGTTCCTTGTATCCCTGGCTGGAAAATTGATTCAAGCGCAACAATAGATATCTCAAAAAAAGCATTCGAAACAAATGTTTACCCATTATACGAAATCGAGGACGGGGTACTAAAAATAACTCAAAAACCAACTGAGAAAAAACCAGTTGAAGAATACTTAATGATGCAAGGAAGATTCAAACACGTTACTCCAGATATTGCAAAAAAAATACAAGAATACGTGGATGCAAGAATGAAATTCTTGGAAGAAAACGATGGCAAGAAAATATTTGACACTTTATTCTAATTTTGTGGACTTTCTTTGCCAAGTTTTTGTTTTTTTAATTAAACTGCCTTCATGAGAGAATAGAAAAAGCTTTTGTTTGTTCCATAAGGTATGGAAAGCAGCGAAATAATTAACCAAATCAAGACAATTTATACTGATTATTGTATTCCATTGAATCTTCAAAGACACATGTTCCTTGTTGCGGCAGTAGCGGAACAATTATGTGACAATTCTAAAGACGAAGTGGACAAAGACAATATTGTTGCCGCTTCATTAACCCACGATTTGGGGAATATTGTGAAAATGGATTTTGAACACGAAAACACCCTTTGCCTTTTAGATGACGAAGATAAACCAAAAGCAGAATTTTATAAAAAAAAGAAAACTGAATTTGTAAAAAAATATGGCTGTAATGATTTGGTTGCGAACGAAAAAATAGTTGAAGAACTCCAAGTGAACGAACGTATAACCTATCTTTTCAAAAATAAAGGGCTTGAGCACTTGACGCACCAGGAATGGAAAAAAGATTTAGGGCTAATGATTTTTGCTTATGCTGACCTTAGAGTTGCACCATATGGAGTTACCTCCCTTAAAGAAAGAGTTCACGATTTTGCAAAGCGATATTGTAAACCTGGTGACAAAAAATGTTTAGAGGACTCAAAAAGATTTGGGGTTTTTGCAAAAGGGCTCGAAGATGCAATATTTAGACAAATGAGAATAACTCCTCGAAGGATAAACATGGCTTCAGCAAGAGCATATGTGGAAAATTATCAGAAGAACTACTGAATTGTGAGAAAATGGGGGACTATTACAACGCAGGTTATCGAGAAGCAGTATTATTTTTGTTTTATAAAAAAAGACACATTCTTGTAGAGCACCGTCCTAATGGTGAAGAAAGGGAAACATTCATTCCTAACGGTGGAATTGATACAAAAGATTTGGTTTCTAATGAAGATTATAAAATAAATGCCATGAAACGCGAAATAAGCGAAGAGTTTGCCAGTAAGATTGAAATAAAAAAATTTACTTATTTGGGCGAGTTTGCGGTGGAAGAACTCAAGATAAAGTTCTTCGGGTATTTGGTGACTGACTGGATAGGGATAATGCCTGAGAACACGGTTGAAAATGGGGAAAAATTTGCAGAACTTGAATGGGTAAAAATTGAGGATTACAAAAAAGTTATTAAATTTGAAAGTGCTAAGTTTTTTATTAAAAAATCATTAGATTTAATGAAGGATACAAAATTTATTTTAAACAATTTTTGAAAATGATTTGCTTTTGGGGTTGATACGGTGGGGCTATACTTTATTACTGGAAATAAAAATAAATTTTTGCAGGTTAAGAATATTTTTTCTCCAGAAATAAAAATTGAACAACTAGAAATTGATTTAATTGAAATACAAGACCTGGATGCAAAGAAAATAATTGAACATAAACTACTGGAAGCACAAAAACACCACTCGGGAGAATTTTTAGTGGAAGACACTTCACTTTACCTTGATGCACTAAACGGACTCCCCGGTCCGCTCATAAAGTGGTTTTGGAAAAGTTTGGGCCCAAGTGGTATTTATGACTTAACTAAAAAAATGGGTGAATCAAAAGCAAAAGCGGTTTCAATTTTTGGTTATTCCGGCGGAAAAGAAATTCAATTCTTTAGCGGAGAAGTAATTGGAGAAATAGCAAAACCTGGAAAAGATGACGGATTTGGATGGAATAGAATATTTCAACCAAAAGGAAGTAACAAAGTTTTGTCCGACATGCCTTTTGAAGAAATAGTTGCAGTAGGAATGAGAAAAAAAGCACTAGAAAAATTTAAGGAATACTATTTGAAGAAATAAATCTTATTGGAAGTTCATGTCCACCATCGGAGTACTCCATTTTACTCCATATTCTACGGGTAATTCTGTTCCATCTGAACGAACAATCTTCAAGAAATTTAAATCAATGTTTTTGTCCCAGAGATTATTATCATTACAACTTGAACATAGTCCTCCATCAGGTATACTTGGATCTGAGCATTTAATTCCTGGCGCGTTTATTTTGTAAAGCATATTATTAATCAAATCACGATTTGGAGTCCCCAAACTTATTTTGGAATACCCTGCCCAGCAATCACCATAAACTAACTGTAATCTGTGTTTTGTATTTGGGTCTCCTTTGAAAGTATACGTGTAAAGCGTTGGCTGTCTAACGCCAGTTAAATCGTACTGTGCTAATAAGCTGCCATCAATGTACAAATAAGCAATTGTTTTTTCATAAAAGCAGTCGAATCTTAGGTTAGTAACTGGATCATTGCAGTCAACATTATTTGGGACGGGAAAATCTCCACTAGAAGCATCTTTTAACTTAAACTCAATTTGGTACCCGAGTCCGCCAACAGCTAATTTGTGTAATGAATCATACGCAGAAGCGCTTCCAGTATCAGTTTGAATTTGTCCTTGTTGTAATACACTTGTGATTGCAATTGTTACAATAGCAACAACTAAAATCGCTGCGCCGATTATCAGTAAGTATTCAATTGCTCCCTGGCCTGCTGTCCAGGGCGAGCCCTGTGCCCTATTCAGTGCTTGTACTCTTTTTGAAGAATTATGCATAGTACAAGAATGTTTTTTCTTTTATAAAATAGTTACTCTTTGAGTAAATTTTGTACTCGTTCGTAAGGCACTTCTAATTTTTCGCAAAGAAACACTACTGTGTCTTTGTGTTCTTTTAGTCCTTTCCAATCTAGGATTATTCCGCTAGCATTACTTTTGAAAATCATTTGCTTAAGTAACTCTTTGTTTAATTCCCCAAGCATGTGTTTTGGGCAAATGTGCCCGAAAGAATATTTTTGTCTTAACTCAAGTTTAGTAAAATCTGGAGCATAGTGTCCTCCGCCGATTCCAATAACTACTTTGTCCTTGTTTTCTTTAAAAGTCTCGCTAATAATTGTCTCCGCAATTATTTTTGCTGCTAACTCGTTTTTCCAATCGATTGGGCAAGAACCAATTTCAATAAACAAACTATTCTTGTTAGTGAAAGGACCGTGATGAGTTACTTCCATTGTAACAACAAACCCTTGTTTTGCTAACCCGCTTGAAGTATTCTTTTCGTTTAGTGCACGTAAATAATTTGCCCCAATTCTTGGAAGTGCTCCGCAAAGTTCTCTTCCTTTGCCTCCGTATTTTGCATCCCCATAATTTCCAACCATGTGGACGGTGAGAGATTTTGTGCCTGATTCGCTTTGATGTCTTGAAAGAAACACAACGTGTTCCTCTTTGATTTTATTTAATTTTGCAAAAATAATGTCCTCTTTAACTTCATAGATTTCTGCCCAATCAGGTTTGCCCAGTTCTTTAATTTTCTCAGCAATAAGCATGCCTGCGGCATCCTGAATAGAATATACTAAAGCAATCTTATCCATACAGATATTAGCGGCAAGAAGGTTTAAGTAGTTTTTTAATTGTTTTTCAGAAGAAGTTTTCTAGAAAAGGTGATACTAAATGGTAGTAGAATACGGAGAATTTAAAGGAAACAAATTAATCGTTCTAAAGCGAACCGAACAAGATACTTTTCCGTTCCAATTTGGGAAAGGCAAAGCAAAGTTAATTGTAGAGAACTTTGAAGCAATCAAGAAGTTTAGCGAAGAAGAATAAACTAGAACTTAAATTTAGTTGACCTTGGGGGCAAATAAATACTTCTTTCCCCAAAGTCATTTCATAACATTTTAATACCTCTTAAGCCCTTATTCTAACATGCAACAGACAAACAAATCAGACCTTGAAAAAATGTTTAACCCAAGAAGTGTTGCAGTAATTGGGGCATCCAATATACCTGGAAAAGTAGGGTATTCAATAGTAAAAAATTTACTTGAAGCTGATTTCTCAGGAGAAATTTATCCAATTAACTTAAAGGAAGAAAATGTTCAAGGAATAAATGCATATCCTTCAGTAAGCAAAGTTACGCAAGCAATTGATTTAGCGGTTGTATGTATCCCTGCACAATTTGTTCCGGCCACTCTCAAAGAATGTGCTGCTAAAGGAATCAAAAATGCAGTTGTTATTACTGCGGGTTTTTCTGAAGTTGGTGCTGACGGAAAAAAACTTGAAGAAGATGTGCGAAAAATTGTTGAAGAAAACAAAATGTTTGTTGTTGGCCCAAACACACTTGGAATAATTAACACCGAAAATGGACTTAATGCTTCTTTCTCCGGAACTTTTCCTGCACAAGGACACATTGCAATTGTTTCCCAAAGCGGAGCTTTATGCACTGCAATACTTGATTGGGCAAGACAAGAAAAAATCGGATTCTCAAAATTTATTTCAACAGGAAATAAATCCTTTATGGGGGAAGCGGAATATTTCTCTTATTTAGAACGAGATCCAATGACAAAAGCTGTTTTTGTTTACATGGAATCAGTAAAGAATGCAAAAGTATTTTTGCGAGAAGCAGCAAAACTTGCAAAGAAAAAACCAGTTGTTTTAATTAAATCTGGGCGAAGTCCTGCGGGGCAAAAAGCAGCATCTTCGCACACAGGCGCACTAAGTGTTGATGATGATTTATTTACGATTGCTTGCAAAAAAGCAAATGTTTTGAGAATCAATTCCATTGAAGGATTTTTTGATATGGCAAAAATGCTTTCAAAAATGAAAAAAGTAAAAGGATTTCGATTAGCTGTTGTAACAAATGCCGGTGGGCCTGGAGTAATTGTCGCGGACTCTGCAGCAGTACACAAATTTGATTTGCCCTCATTTAGTGCAAAAACCCTTGCGGCAGTAAATCAAATTAATCCTCACGCATCAAATCCACTTGATTTAATTGGGGATGCAAAGCCAATTGATTATCGAACTGCACTAAAAATGTTACAAAGCGACCCAACAATTGATATTGTTTACACGTTACTTACTCCTCAAAGCATGACAAATCCTGAAAGAGTAGCAGATATTGTTGTTGCACAAAACAAACACAAACCAATTATTTGTTCCTTCCTTGGGGGAACAGCTGTTGCAAACCCAAGAAAATATATGAAAGAAAATGGGGTAGTTGAATTTGAAACACCTGAAAGAGGAATAAAAGCATTATCAAGATTACAGGACTATTATGAAAGAAAAAAAGTGAAAAAGATATTTGAGATAAAAACAACTCCTACAAAAGAAACAAAGAAATTATTGAAAGGTAAAAAACAACTCTCTCTTGAAGAATCTTACAGCGTATTAAAAGAAGCCGGGATTAATACTCCTAAAACAATTTTCTTTTCTAAAAAAGAAGAACTAAATTTTGATTCAATTACTTACCCGGTTGCACTAAAAACAGCGACTGGGCTTGCTCACAAAACAGATTTTGGGTTAATCAAAGCAAATATACAAACAAGAGAAGAACTTGAAAAATACATTGACTTGATGAGTGCAAAACACTCTGAACTAAAAATGGCTCAAAAACTAGCAATACAAGAAATGATTATGGGGCAGGAAATTTTGGTGTCAGCAATTACAAACGAATTTGGAAAAGTAATTACTTATGGGCTTGGAGGGATATTTGTTGAAATAATGAAAGATTTCTCTCAAAAAATTGCCCCAATAAATGATTCAGATATTGATGAAATGCTTCTTGAGGTAAAAGGGACAAAAGTGCTGCAAGGATACCGAACAAAAAAGAAATATGATATTGATTCATTAAGAAAAATACTAAAATCCCTTTCTGCTTTGGTAGATGCATATCCTCAAATAAAAGAAATAGAATTCAACCCAATAATCATAACCGAAAATGGATGCTATGCGGTAGATGCTGTTCTAACACTTGAATAGCTGTGAGGGGATTAACCTTCTTTTAAGAAAATTTATAACTACTCCGTAGGAATCTTATTTATGCACAAAATAGGTTCACTAAAACTCTCTGGGGAAGTATTCCTTGCGCCCATGGCGGATTATACAAATGTTGCTTTTAGAACAATGGCAAAAGAATATGGGGCTGCACTTGTTTATACGGAACTTATTAGCGCAAAAGCACTTACAATGAAAAGTAAGCGAACTGAGGGAATGCTCAAAGTAAACGAGGGAGAAAAACCCGTGTTTTTACAATTGTTTGGCGAAACACCTGAAAATTTTGGTAAAGCAATTTCTATTGTTGAAAAAAAATACCCAAATAATTTTGCAGGGTACGATTTGAATTGTGGTTGTGCTGTTCCCAAAGCACAAAAAGGAAAATATGGTTGCATGCTAATGGAAGATTCGCTAAATGTTGGACAAATTTTACGCGTAATGAAAGCATCAACTTCAAAACCCGTTACAGTAAAAATGCGATTGGGTCTTAAGAAAGAAAATTTCTTGGAGGTTGCTAAAGAGGCGGTGGCTGCAGAAGTTGATGCAATTACTCTTCATGCAAGACTAGGAGAACAAGGATATTCAGGGAACGCTAATTGGGAAAAAATATTTGAACTAAAAAATGAATTTGATGTTCCGATAATTGGAAATGGGGACATAAAAAACCCTCAAGATATTCTTGCAATGAAAAAAATGACTTCTTGTGATTTTGAAATGGTTGGAAGAGCAACAATTGGAAACGCATTTTTCTTTAAACAAGCAAAAGCGTTACTTAATGGAAAAGAAATTCCCTTGCGTACAATTAATGAAATAAAAAAAGAAGGAACTAGATACTTTGAACTTGCTAAAGAATTTGAATTAGGGCCAAATGATTTAAGACCTTATTTTATTGGATTAAGTAAAGGACTTGCTGGAGCACCAGCTCTGCGAAATAAATTTGGGTTGAGTAAAAGCGTACTTGAAATGAAAGAAATATTTGAAGAGTACTTTAAATAATTTTTATTTAAATTCTTGGAGTGCATTTTCTTCAGCGTAAGGTATTTGTCCTGCTTTTTCTGCAACGAATTCTTCATATGAAATTGGCACAGGTCGGATTACTTTTGTTTTTCTTAGTTCCTTTTTATCCACTAGTCTCATTTTTTCATTAAATGGATCCGCGCTGTAAGTTTTTCCGTCTATTTCAAAAAATAATTCTGTGTGTGGGCGAAGGTTTCTAGTCCCATTTCTTCTCACAGTAGAATGCATTTTTCTTACTAGTCTAGCATTAAAATTAATTCCATGTCGTTTACCTAGTTCTATAATTGCTTCATACATTACTAAACATTCTTGGTGGCACCCCCAGAGAGGAGTAAGTGCATTTTTGCCTCTTGGACTTGCGCCTTCTTTAACGCCTGGGACAAATATTCGGTTTTTTCTTGCTAAAGTTCTTCCATCGAGTAAACGTTGTCTTTCAACAACCCCCATCATCAAATCCTGTCTTGCTACTGAATTTTTCGGTTGCCTTATTAAAACTGGGGTAAGCGAACTGCTAATTTTTAGCATGATTTGTTTTATTCCCTGCCGAGTAGGGGGATAATTTGAAAGCACTCTTTCTAAACCAACGGGTTTTGTTATTGGCGGAATTGATTTCTTTTTCCTTAATGAAACAAGTTGCCTTGCACGATTGAAAAAAGTTTTAAGTGGCATATAAACTAATTAGTTGTTGGCTAAATAAAATACTTTGCCCTTACCTTGCGCAGGCTCTTCCTTTTCCGTCAAAGTCTTTAAGTTTAGTTCCTGCAGGGGTTGGATAAATTCCTTTTAGGCATGCAGTGCAAAGGTCTTTTTCATTAAGTCCGATTGCTTTTATTAGCCCGTCATATGATTGGTAAATTAAAGAATCGACTCCAAGTTCTTTTTCAATTAGTTTAATCATTTTGTCATAATCCTCTTCCTGTGCAGCGATTAATTCTTTTTTTGAACTCATATCAATTCCATAAAAACAAGGAAATCTTATCGGGGGGCAAGAAACACGAACGTGAATTTCTTTAGGTTTACCAATCCTCCTAATATATTCTACTAAATTCTTAAGAGTAGTTCCTCGAACGATACTGTCTTCAACAATAAATATTTTCTTTCCTTCAATTATTTCCTTAATTACAATAAATTTTTCTTTAACCTTATCTTCCCTAGAAGCCGATTCAATAAAAGTTCTTCCAACGTAACGGTTTCTAATTAATCCTTCGCGTAAAGGAATATTAAGTGTTTGAGCATAACCGTCTCCTGAAGGAGTGGAAGAGTCTGGTACTGGAACAACAATACAATTAGAATCAATTTTTTGAGTTTCAATACGTGCAAGTTCTTTTCCCAAATTATTTCTTGCAGTGTAAACTAACTTAGATTCAATCACCGAAGCGGGGTGTGCAAAATAAACATACTCAAAAAAACAATGGGCTTTTCTTTGGGACTCTGCAAATTTTTCAATTCTTGTTTTCCCTTTCTCGTGAATCAACATGTGCCCAGGGGGTAAATCTGTGTACTCTGTGAAACCAATTGAAGTAAGTGCAACTCCTTCAGATGCAAAGGCAACTTCGTTCCCCCTAATTGAATAAACAAGCGGTCTTAATCCTAAAGGATCACGTGCAGCAACTAGAGTTCCTTCCGCAGTAAGAAAAGCAATGTTATAAGATCCGTCAAGTTTCTTTGAAATATTATTAAATGCTTCAGGAATATTTTCAGAGTCTTTTAGTGCTTTTGCTAATAAGTGTTGAATTATTTCCGTATCAGTTTCATGAACTAAATGATAATTACTCTCTTTAAGTTCACTCTCAAGTTCTGCATAATTTGCAATATTTCCATTAAAACAAAAAGAAAACCACTTGCTTTTTTTCCCATGCGTTCTTTCAAATGGCTGGGCGTATCCTTTATCGTCACATCCGCTTGTTGCATACCTAACATGTCCTATTCCGATTTTACTCGCATGGTTTTCCATTATGGCGGTAAATTTGCCTTTGTGCTCCGCTCTAAAAACGTGATTTACTAATCCCAAATCCTTGTGAGTTCTAAGAATCACTCTTTCGTTTTCATGGTAAGTAGTTATTCCTGCAGATAATTGGCCTCTGTGCTGCATTTGAACAAGCATTTTGTATAGGAGAACTTGTGCATTCTTTTCGACAACGAGCCCGCAAATTCCGCACTTTTCATCCATAAAGAAGACTAGTTGAATTCTGTATGGATACTAATAAAAGAAGATTGTGGGAGGCAAACTTTGCCCCCCAAAAAACAAATCTTAAAGGTTTGAAGCATAAACTTTACGCTCAGTATTATGCCCTTTCTTAATATACCCTAATGAGGATTCTGCAAAAAGTTTTTCGCATTTAGTTGAACAGAACTTTTTTTCATTAGTTTCTGCTTCAAAGATTACTCCGCATCTAGCACATAATTTTTTCATTTATCCCACCGACCATCCACTATATATCCTAACAGCAATTCTTGTGAAAGCATGATTTTAAAATCCCATTTCCCCTGCTTTTGGGAAAGAAGGTTAGGCACAGAATTAAAAACTTCAAAATTATTACTTGTGACATATGGCTGATGGGATAGATCAATCAAAGCGAATTGCAAAAGAAGCAGTTGAGTGGGCAGAAAAGCAAAAACTTTTACAACTCTCGGAAATAAGTTTGATTCTTGACACTTATGATGATATTTTCTCGGACTTTGACCCTCGGACTCTTGACAAAAGATCACTTTCTGATGATTTTTTATTTGAGTTAAAAAGAGCAACAAAAGAAAACATGACAGGGGTAATAGAAATTAATTTTTTAATCCCAGTTGAACAAAGAAAAACTGATAAAGAAACTATGATAAAGAAAAGATTGCGAGACCATTTCAAAAAACATTATGACCTTGTTCTAAAAGAAATTGAAAAAGCAAGAAACAAAGGACTAGTAATGATTGTAATTGGAGTGATTCTTTCTATTTTGACTGCAATATTTGTTTATCCTCACGAAGGGGCAAATATTTTATTCAATGTAATCCTAGTGCTAATAGAACCCGCTGCATGGTTTACTGTGTGGGAAGGAGCTAACAGAATATTTGGGGCGTGGGAAGATAAGAAAGTAGATCTTGATTTTTATAAAAAGATGACAAAATCTGAAATAAGTTTCACTGGATATTAGTTGAAATTAATTCTTTATTTTTCTTCGTTAATTTCTTCAAATCCGACTTGTCTGTCAATCTCTTCCGCAGCTTTTTTTAATTGGAAAAAAATTCTATCCACATCCTCTTCAATCTCTTCAATAGTTCGCTTCATACTTCTGCTTCTTGCAGAATAAAACTTTCCATTCTTTTCAACTAAACCAGATCTGAGTAAATTATTTAAGTGATTAATTACTGCCCCTCTACTCATTCCAACTCTTTCAGCAAGAGCTGTGCTACTAAGCGCACTCCCTTTTTCGGTTGCAAGAACAATTTCTTTAAACACCGCTGCCGCATTTTTATCTTTGTCAATTGGTTCAAAAAAACCAAGAGAAGAACAAATCCAAGTTAATTGGTGTTCAAAATCCTCTTTGAAAGGGCGCTCAACTTTTCTAACAACCACTTTGAATTTACTTCTATTAGTAGAAACGTGTTTAACAGAGCCTTTCATTATTGGTAATGCATATCCTTCGGCAAGTT
>Ga0172379_10004090_pt1 | contig 22075 bp, 16 predicted proteins | sample GrowelOW334metaG_FD_119756 | JGI IMG/M metagenome (GOLD analysis project Ga0172379, IMG submission 119756) | Groundwater microbial communities from an aquifer near a municipal landfill in Southern Ontario, Canada - Groundwater well OW334 metaG | ecosystem: Environmental > Aquatic > Deep... | reverse complement strand
TGAAAACGGTTTCGTACTGGTTCAACATACTTTTAAAAATTTACATTCAACAATATATACTCATAATTTGAGTGGCGCAAAAATACACATCTTTTCTCTTTAAACAAGCAGTCTTTCAATATTTTTTGCTTTAAATATATCCATCCGCATGTCGGATATACCCAAAGCAAAAAGAGCAGGTCAAAAGACCTGCTCTTTGATAGTTTAGATAGATTAAACACTTAGTTTTAGTAAAAGCCGATAACAACGTTTCATTTCAATTACAGGACTAAATTAGATCTTTTTATTAAAAAATGTTAAGATATACATTTTCGTATTAACAAAAGGGCAACTTTTTTTTTCTATGTATTTATATCTATTTGATTTTAAGATTAATGCAACGAATTATTGCGAATATGTTTTACAGCAGTTTTTTTAATATTATTCGCATCAGTAAATTTTTCTTTGAAAACAGTGTATATTACTCTTACTTTGTATTTAGAAACCCATAAAATTCAAGAGTGGATATTTTAGACAATGCCGTGATGCTGAACGGAACCATCCTGTTTACCTTTCTGGCTTTTATTTTTATTTTGACAATGCCTCAAAAAATTGGTTTTGTCATTACCTTGTTTACAATTTTATTTACCTCATTGTCAAGCAGCTGGCTGGCAGTTCAGGCATTGTTGAATCATCCCATCGAACTCTCTCTTCAGTTTGGAAGTTTTGCCGGAGAGGTGCTGTTAAAGATTGATGGTCTCTCGGCCTGGTTTATATTGATTATCAATTTTACGGTTCTTACCGGATTCTTTTACGGAACGGGATATTTAAAAAAATACGAACAATCCAGGAACAGGATATCATTGCATTGGATCTTTTTTCTCTTTTTTCACCTGTCCATGCTCTTTGTTTGTATGGTTCAGAATGGATTCGCATTTTTGGTTGTTTGGGAGATCATGTCGCTCACATCGATGATGCTGGTACTTTTTGACCATGACAACCCCAAAACTTTAAAAGCCGGGATCAATTATCTGGTGCAGATGCATATCAGCGTTACGTTTTTGACCATCGGTTTTATCTGGGTGTATTTTCAAACGGGCTCATTAGGCTTCGATGCTTTTCAAACTTACTTTGGTGCGAACTGCAACATCTGGTTATTCCTTATCTTTTTCATTGGATTCGGAATCAAAGCCGGATTTATTCCGCTACACACCTGGTTGCCTCATGCACACCCAGCGGCGCCATCTCATGTGTCGGGCGTAATGTCAGGTGTGATTGTTAAACTGGGCATCTATGGAATTTTCAGGATTATAACTTTTCTGAAAGCAGATTTTTTGCTTTTGGGTGAAATTGTACTTTCCATTTCGCTTTTAACCGGAGTGTATGGAATTTTGAATGCCGCAATTCACCGTGATTTTAAGCAAATGCTGGCTTATTGCACCATCGAAAATATTGGGATCATTGGTATTGGCATTGGCCTCGGATTGATGGGAATGGGTAATGGTTCAGCAGTTTTATATTATCTCGGTTTTGGTGGAGCGCTTTTGCATGTACTCAATCATTCGCTGTTTAAATCCTTGCTATTTTATTCGGCCGGTTCGGTCTATCAGCAAACACATACCCTTGATATGAATAAACTGGGCGGCTTAATCAAACAGATGCCCCAAACAGCCGTTTTATTTCTGATTGGAGCCATTGCCATCGGCGGGTTGCCCCCATTCAATGGGTTTGTTTCCGAATTTATCCTGTATAGCGGGCTTTTGGAAGGTTTGAAAGTGAGCGGCCTCACCCAAATTAGTTTGTTGGTAATGACCCTTGCAGGCCTGAGCATTATTGGTGGCCTTTCAGTTTTGACCTTTACCAAAACATTTGGAACGATATTTTTGGGGAGCGAAAGAACTCATTTACACCATAAACCAGTGGAAGTTTCTTCACTGATGCTGGTTCCTCAATACTTTATAGTGGCAGCAATGCTCAGCGTAGCATTTTTTCCGCAATTTTACCTGAATACAATTGGCAATTTGCTTGAAAACATGGGCAATACTTTTGCTTTTGCAAGAACTTCAGGATTAGCCGATTATTCAAAAAGCATTACATCAATCAATCTCTATTTTGTTTTTTTTATAGTGATTATAGCCGTTAGCTGGTTTGTACGTTCTTTGGTATTGAGAAATAAGTCGCAAAAAATACAACCTACCTGGGGATGTGCGTACACTGCACCGAACAGCCGGATGCAATATACGGGCAAATCGTTTTCCAAATCGTTGGGCAAAATGTTTAATTTTATCCTCGTCGAAGAAAAGAAGTACAAAGAGCTGGAACCTGGGGAAATATTTCCTGAAAGCAGAAAACATGGATCACATTATCATGATTTTTTCGAGAACCGGTTCATTCAATTTATTACACACCATCTCGTGTATGCTGCAAATTACTTTAGGTTTATACAAAACGGGCGGGTGCAATCGTATGTGTGGTATGGGATTATATTTATGATGACCATATTTATCTTTACGGCTTTAAATGTCTTAAAATGAACCTGATAAAAATATTTCTGGCAATACCGGTATTGGTAATCATCCTGGCTCCTTTTTTAAAGGTGAAAGGAAACGGTAGGATAGTATTTTTAGCAGTTGTATTGAATGCTTTGTTGTCGGGTTACTTTGCCTTACAAGCCCTATCAGGGCAGCTTCTTGAATTTAATTTCGCCGGGAGTTTGGCTACTGGCATGGTCAATCTTCGGATTGACGCACTTTCAGGCTGGTTTATCCTGATCATCAATTTCATATTTATCACCGGTGGTTTTTACGGTTTGTTTTACATGAAATCCTATGAGGAACAAAAAAATAACCTGCGCCTTCATGGGGTAGCTTTTTTGCTTATACACACTGCATTACTAAGCCTTTGCGCGATTCAAAACAGTATCATTTTTTTGGTTGTCTGGGAAATCATGGCGCTTTCAGCTTTTCTGGCTGTCACGTTTGAACATGAAAAGATGGCTACTATAAAGGCTGGGCTGAATTACCTGATTCAATCCCATTTCTCCATTTTATTCCTGATGATTGGATTTATCTGGGTCGCTTTTAAAACGGGAAGTTATGATTTTAATGCCATAACAGCCTACTCCACCGCTAATCCGGGCGGGATAGCGCTTGTTCTGTTTGTAGTTTTTTTTATCGGGTATTCCATTAAAGCTGGGTTTGTACCTTTCCATACATGGTTGCCTTATGCGCATCCGGCTGCACCGTCGCATATTTCAGGAATTATGTCGGGCGTGATGATTAAAATCGGGATTTTTGGAATTTTACGGATGATCACTCTAATTAAGGTCGATTATTATACCGTTGGACTGATCATCCTGACTTTTTCGGTTATTTCAGGTTTGTATGGCGTGATGCTGGCCATTATGCAGCACAACCTGAAAAAATTGCTGGCCTACCACAGCATCGAAAACATTGGCATTATCGGAATGGGGATCGGAATTGGCTGTATCGGTTTGGGTAATGGCAATTACATGCTTGCTTCACTGGGTTTTGCAGGTGGTTTGTTGCATACCTGGAACCATGCGTTGTTTAAATCGCTTTTGTTTTTCACTGCCGGAAATGTCTATCAGGCAACGCATACACTGCATATTGAGCACCTGGGCGGTTTAATAAAAAAAATGCCGCAAACGGCCTTTCTTTTCCTGATTGCTGCCATTGCCATTTCAGGAATACCACCATTCAATGGATTTATTTCTGAATTTATCATCTACAGTGGGTTCTATAATTGGATGCAGGGTTCAATGCTTGGCCCGTTGATGGCAATCGTATTCTCGGTCCTGGCGTTGGTCTTGATTGGCGGCCTTGCTTTGCTTTGCTTTACAAAAGCATTTGGCATCGTTTTTTTAGGTCAGGCCCGTCATCACTTTCACCATGAAGTGAAAGAAGTTTCCACTTTTCAACTTCTGCCACTTTACCTGATCGCATTTTTCATCGTGTTTATCGGTGTATTCCCTCAATTTTTCCTGAATGCCTTGTCAAAACCGGTTCAGTTATTCACAGGCATCCCATCTCAACCGGTCATTCCATTTCAGGAACAAATTGGTGGTATCCTCTTGCCGGTTACCGTGGGAACCTGGATTTTTATCGGAATTGTTGCCGTAACCTATTTTGTACGGAAATTGGCAATGAGGAACCGAAAAGTGGCCATCGGATCAACCTGGGGCTGTGCGTATATTGCACCAAACCAAAAACAGCAATACACCGCCGGATCGTTTGTAAGATCCTACAGTAAACTTTTCAAATTGTTTTTGTCATCATCAAAATCTGAAGAAGAAGTTCAGGGAATATTCCCTTCAGGAGGAACTTACGAAACTCATATTTACGACCACCTTGAAAAGTATTTGATTGATAACCCAATAGCAGCCTATAAATCTTTATTGGGAAGGTTTTCGTTCCTTCAAAACGGAAGGCTGCAATTCTATATTTTGTACGGGATCGTATTTATTGTTTCGGTAATCTGCGTTCCCTTATTTTATGATCAGATCGTTTTATTCATTGAATTTATAAAGCAAATCTAATTATGCTTAGTTTATTTTTAATACTGATTGCGGCAACTTTTTTCACAGGGATTATCATCCGTGTAAAAAGTGTGGCTTCGGGGCGCAAAGGCCCGGGGATTTTTCAGCCGCTAAAAGATGTGGCAAGGCTTTTTAAAAAAGGGGTTGTTTACAGCGAAACAACCAGTTTTGTTTTTCAGGTAGCGCCTACCATCTATTTTTCGTCGGTGGTAATGGCCATGTTGGTCGTACCATTTGGTCAATCGAAGGGGATTATCAGTTTCAACGGCGACTTTATCTTTTTTGCGTATGTGCTGGCACTCGGCAAGTTTTTCAGCATCATTTCGGCCATGGATACGGGCAGTAGTTTTGAAGGAATGGGTGCAAGCCGCGAAGCGCTTTACTCCATGTTTGCCGAACCCGCTTTCTTTATCCTGATGGGCTCGCTTGCCCTGCTGACCGGTTACACTTCATTTCAGGAGATGTTTGCCGCGTTGCATATTGGTTCGTACATCAGCTATGCATTGGCCATACTTGGTACCTTTGTTTTGATGATGGTTGCGATGATCGAAAATAGCCGGATGCCAATCGATGATCCCAAAACACATCTCGAACTCACTATGGTCCACGAAGTAATGATTTTAGACAACAGTGGTTTTGATCTCGGTTTGATCCTGACCGCCGGATACCTGAAGTTTGCCTTATACGGAGCGCTTGTGGTTAACCTGTTTATTGGAGTGTTCCAATACAAGTATTCCATTCCAATGTTTTTTATCATTCAGATTGTTCTGGCCTCAGGAGTCGGTTTGATTGAATCGTTTATGGCACGGTTCCGTATGAGCCACAATGCACAGTTCATTTTTGTCCTGACTTCGGTAAGTTTGCTGATTTTCTTCGGTGTACTGCTGATTTTGGGAAGATTTGTTTAACCAGTTAATACCAAACCCATGATAGATGTATTGTTAATAACTTTCATTATTACCCTGTTTTATATCGCCATCGCCAACCGGATGCTTACCTATATAAAGGTGCTGGCATTACAGGGGGTTTTGCTGTTTGTCGTTGTTTTCATCCAGTTGAATGAAATCAATCCCTTGAATCTTGCACTGATCCTGCTCGAAACCATTGTTTTTAAGTCGGTTGCGGTGCCACTTTTTATGGCATATGTATTAAAACGCAACAATATTACCCGCGAAGCTGAGCCTTATTTGCCCAATTTTGTTTCATTAATCATTACCACAGTAATTGTGGTGGTGACTATTTTGCTGGCCAATGGAGTGAAGGACACTCATCTGGATAAGATCTTTTTTGTGGTTGCCTTGTCGTCGCTTTTTACTGGTTTGTATTTTATAGCCACCCGACGTAAAATCATCACTCATGTAATAGGTTATTTGATTATTGAAAATGGCGTTTTCGTCTTGTCGCTGGCTGTGGGCAACGAAATGCCCATGTTGGTGAACCTGGGCATCATGCTCGATATTTTTGCCAGTGTGCTCATTCTTGGCATCTTCCTGAATAAAATCGGTGATGTATTCAAAGATGTAGATGTTGATCAGTTGAGTAGTTTAAAAGATTATTAATTAGAGAAAAATGATAGGAATATATTTGATAGCAGCTTTTTCGATAGCGCTTTCACTATTTCTGAGCCGGAAGAAAGCGATAACCTTTATCTTGCTTGGAATATTTATGATTCTTCAGGGAGCGCTGACCGTTCATGCTTATTTGAACATTCATTCTACTGAACTGAGTTATTTTACCTACGATTCATTAGCTGTTTTATTATTGCTGACCTTAACTATAATTGCTATTCCTGCCATATTTCACAGCCATATATATCTTCAGGACCAACCTGCACCAATGCAGTCGAGAGCTGTTTACTATGCAGCCTTCGTTTTGCTGGTAACCGCCATTAGCGCCGGATATTTGGCCAACCATATTGCCGTAATCTGGATTTTTACTGAAATTACAACCTTGAGCGCTTCTGCCCTAATCTATCACCACCGGAATAAACTGGCTCTGGAAGGTACCTGGAAATATGTTTTCATCTGCGCGATCAGTATCACTTTCGTATTTATCGGTATTCTGTTTTTAAGCCTTTCACTTCAAAATGCCGGTTCCGACGAGCTTTCTTTTAAAAATTTGTTAGCCAATAGTGCACAGTTAAACCCGTTCTGGTTAAGGCTGGCGTTCCTCTTTATTTTTACCGGTTTTACTGCCAAACTTGGGTTGGTGCCCATGTTTACCGCCGGGGTCGATGCTAAAGACAAAGCTCCGGCTCCGGCAGGTGCGCTGCTTTCAAGTGTTTTGATGAACCTCGGCTTTGTGGGAATTTTCCGCTTTTACATTGTTATTGCAAATACGCCTTTGCACCACTGGGCTAACCTGGTAATTGGGATTGCGGCTTTTCTGTCGGTTTTTGTGGCTACCGTATACATGGTGAAAGTAAAAAACCTGAAACGGATGATGGCTTATTCGAGCATAGAACACATGGGTCTGGTAATGTTGGGGGTTGCAGCGGGGGGTATTGGTTACTACGCCGCTATTCTTCACATTATCCTTCATGCGTTCGTGAAAACGAGCATGTTTTTCCAGTTTACCCAGTTGTACCGGGTTTACCAAAGCAAAAATATTTACAATATTGGCAATTATTATAAATATAACACAAGCGGCGCGATGGTACTTTTACTTGCATTTATTAGCGCCACGGCAATGCCACCCTCAGGACTATTTGTCAGCGAATTCCTGATTTTCCGTTCTTTGTTCGAAGCCCACCAGATTATACTTTTGTTAGCTGTCCTGCTCCTATTGACCATGATAATCTGGGCATTTGGAAAAAATGTTTTCAAAATACTTTTTATCCCACCTGTCGGATTTGATGAATCGAAAGTACCTGTAATAAGTCCATGGGAATCGGCTTCCCAGTTCGCACTGCTCGCGTTGGCCGTTTTCCTGGGGCTAAATCCTCCGACTGAATTAGTTGAGTTAATCAAAGAAAGCGTGATGTTGTTACCAAAATAGGATATGATGAACTGCATAAACATAAAAAATAACCAAACGGTTTCGTTGTCCGACATCCCGGAACTCCGCTACAACGCGTTTCTGGAGTTGAACACCGGTTTGCTGAACGGCACGCCTGAACGGCATTGTGTGAATTATTTTGGCTATCGCACCAGCCACGGGTTAAAACTGATTTGTTGCATTGCCGATGATAATCTGCATGAAATACTGGTTTCGTCGAGTTTGGTGAAAACTAAGGATAAACTTGATTCATTCTCGGCAAATAACCTGAATTTTGAAAAATTTGAGCGCGAGATTCACGAGAATTTTGGTTTAGTTTATACCAATCATCCGTGGCTAAAACCTGTACGTTTTTCGCAAAACCGCGCCGACCTGTCGAAAACCATTGCCAATTACCCGTTTTTTGCCATCGACAGCGACGAATTGCACGAAGTTGGCGTTGGCCCAATCCATGCTGGGGTTATCGAACCCGGACATTTTCGGTTTATCTGTAACGGTGAACAAATCCTGCATCTCGAAATACAACTTGGTTTTCAGCACAGGGGAATCGAGCAACAGTTTTTGGAAAAGAAAAAACTTTCGCAGCTCACCACCCTTGCCGAATCGATAACCGGCGACACCGTCGTTGGGCATACCACCGCATTCTCTCATATTTGGGAAAGTTTGTGCGGGATAAAAGTATCACGCGACATTGAATATGCTCGCACACTCGCGCTCGAAATGGAACGAATGGCCATTCATACCGGCGATTTGAGCGCGGTTTGTACCGACATTGCCTACCAGTTGGGAAGCTCAGTATTCGGACGTTTGCGCACGCCGCTCATTAATTTTATGCAGGAATGGGGCGGCAACCGCTTGTCGAAAGGGTTGATACGTCCGGGATGGAATAAATTTCCGTTTACACCTGAATTGGCCAAACGCTTAGCTGAAGTCCTGGATATTTTCGAGCCTGATTTTGATGAAATGAACGAACAGTTGTTCCAGTTGCCCAGCGCCCTTTCACGGTTTGAACGAACTGGGGTGGTTTCTTACGAGGATGTTCTTTCCATTGGTACAGTTGGAATGGCTGCCCGGATGAGCGGGTTAAACCGCGATATCCGCACTTCGCACCCTTACTGCCTTTACCCTGAGTTAGAACACGAACCCATTATCAAACATCACGGTGATGTTTATTCCCGGGTTCAAATTCGCAGAAAGGAAGTCAAACAATCGATGGAACAGGTCAGAAAACTGATATCAAATGTTCCTGATTTCAGGATAGAAACGTTGAACCCGGGCAACCTTGAACAGAATGCTTTTACCCTTTCGCTTGTTGAAGGGTGGCGCGGCGAAATTTGTCATTGTGCCATTACCGGTGAAAAAGGAGAGTTGGCGCTTTATAAAATAAAAGACCCATCGTTCCACAACTGGCTGGCGCTGGCGCTGGCGGTCCGTAACAACGAAATATCCGATTTTCCAATATGCAACAAAAGTTTTAACCTTTCCTATTCAGGACACGATTTATAAATACAATACCATGTTCGATAATATTAAAATTCTTTACCATCAAGGGAAACAATTTATTCCTGACACTGCAAATGCAAAAGTTCCCGGAATTTTCAGGGGACGCCCGGTAATAAGTACTGAAAAGGTAGATGAAAAAGAGTTGCTTGATTTGTGCCCGGTTGATGCTATTTCAGGTAACCCGGTGAGTATCGACTTAGGAAAATGCACCTTCTGTGGCGAATGTGCCATGCGGTTCCCCAATAAAATCAGATTTACAACCGATTATAAAATTTCGACCAACGAGCGCGAACGCCTGATTGTGAAGGAAGGTGATGACCGCTCTATTGAAGTAAATCCGGAAACGGTGAGGAAGGAAATACACCGGGTTTTTGGCCGATCATTAAAACTGAGGCAGATTTCTGCCGGCGGCGACAACAGTTGCGAATGGGAATTGGGCGCGGCAAACAACGTGCAGTTCGATATGAGCCGTTTCGGGATTGAGTTTGTAGCCTCGCCACGCCATGCCGACGGAATTGTAATTACCGGCCCCATTACCGAAAATATGGCCATACCAGTTCAGATTTGTTACGACGCTGTGCCCGAACCTAAAATTATTGTGCTTGCCGGAACCGATGCCATCAGTGGTGGAATACATGCAGACAGCCCGGCAGTTGACCGTAGTTTCTTGGACAAATACCCGATTGACCTGTATATTCCGGGCAACCCCACTCACCCGCTCACCATTATCAACGGGTTGGTTGATTTAACGCGAAAACGAAAAAAATAAAAATATTGCCACCGGATTAATACCCAGCGCTACAATTAAAAATGTTATTCACATTTAATCCGTTTTAAATGAGTTTGAGCCTTTTTATCTTGTTTGTTACCCTGTCCTTTGTTCTGCTTGTCGGCTTTTCAAAGGAATCATGGGCAGGGAATATCGCGCTTGTTTCGGTTTTAATCAACGCGGGAACCAGTTCGTGGGTGGCTTTTAATGCAGTTACCGGGCATCCGTATTTCGAAATATTAGGTGGCGGTTCAATTTTTGGCGACATTCCCATCCGAATTGACGCCCTTTCAGGCTGGTTCATTTTAATGATGAATTTCACCGTGCTCACCGGAATACTTTACGGAAGGCGCTACATGAAGCATTATGAGAATAAATCGGGAATGATTCCCCTGCATTTCGCAAGCTTCATTATTAACCATGTCAGCATGATTGGCATTTTTTGTGTGCAGAACAGCCTGGCTTTTTTGTACCTGTGGGAAATGATGGCTTTGTCATCTTTTATCCTTGTGATTTTTGAATATAAAAAGCCGGAAACAATAAAAGCCGGGATTAATTTTCTGATTCAATCGCACATTTGTATTTTGCTGGTTACCGTTGGGCTTATTTGGGTGAGCGTCCGAACTAATTCATTCGATTTCAATGCGATAAGTGTGTTCAGCGCTTCGGTTAATCCTGAAGTAAGTTTTTTCTTATTCCTCGTCTTTTTTCTTGGTTTTGCCATTAAAGCGGGTTTTGTGCCTTTCCATACCTGGCTTCCGTATGCGCATCCGGTGGCGCCTTCGCATGTTTCAGGCGTAATGTCGGGGGTGATGATTAAACTGGGTATTTTCGGTATTTTGCGCATGTTGCTGTTGATAAACCAAAATTATTTAACGACCGGATATTTCATTCTTGTATTTTCGATTATCTCCGGATTGTATGGGGTAATACTTGCCATTGTGCAACACGATTTAAAGAAATTACTTGCCTATCACAGCATCGAAAACATTGGCATTATTGGTATGGGAATTGGACTTGGCGCCATTGGACTTGGTATCAAGAACCCAATTTTGGCCTTTGCCGGTTTTGCCGGGGCGTTGTTGCACACGTTAAACCATTCGTTGTTCAAGTCGTTGCTTTTTTACGGGGCAGGTACAATTTATCAGGCCATTCATACTTTAAATATCGAAAGTATGGGCGGGTTAATAAAGAAAATGCCGCAAACTGCTATCCTGTTTCTTGTTGCGGCAATGGCGATTTGCGGACTTCCGCCATTTAACGGTTTCATTTCCGAGTTCCTGATTTACCGGGGATTTTTTGAGGGCATCCATTTAGATTCGCTATCTCTTGCAACCGTATTAATTTTATCTGTTGTAGCGCTTGTGCTTATCGGTGGATTAGCGCTGTTGTGTTTCACCAAGGCTTTTGGCATTATTTTTTTAGGCGCTGCCCGAAGTACATTCGACCACGAAGTGCATGAGGCCGAAGCTTCAAAATTGTTCCCGGGCTGGTTGGTTGTTCTTTTTATCCTGATTATCGGGTTGTTCCCGCAAATTTTTATTCAACTTTTAATTAAGCCTGTCAGCTTATTTACAGGCAGTTTAAGCAATGGTTTTCAGGTGATGCTGTTAGTCGAAAACCTTCAGTCAGTTAGCATGGTAACCTGGACATTTATCCTTGCCATAGCCGTTATTGCTGCAATTAAAAAATTTGTTGTCCGAAACCGCAAAACAGTTACATCGCCCACCTGGGGATGTGGTTATGTTGCGACAAACAGTAAAATGCAATATACAGCAGGTTCATATGTCCGTGGTTACCGTAAACTGATTCGTCCGTTGCTGCAGCTCAACAAAAAAGAAGAAAATATCGAAGGGATTTTTTCGAACCCAATTGTTTCTGAAACCCATCCGTACGACAAAATTGAGGTAATTTTCATCGACCGCCCGTTAAAATTCCTGAACAATTTACTGGCGCGGGTAAGATTTCTACAAAGTGGAAATGTGCGGCATTACGTTTTATATGGCGTGATTTTCATTTTTATCGTCGTAATTTTTTCGCTGTTGAATGATGCCGTAACTTATTTGACCAAACTTATAAAGCAAATATAATGAGAGGCTTAGGCGTTATATTAATCATTTTCACCAGTTTCTTTTTTACCGGAATCGTCTTCCGGACAAAAAGTATTTTCTCGGGAAGAAAGGGACCTGGGATTTTTCAGCCGATGAAAGATATTTGGCGGCTGTTTCAAAAGGGAAATGTGTATAGCGAAACGAGCAGCTTTATTTTCAGGATTGCCCCCAATATTTATTTTGCCTCCGTAGTTATTGCGCTGATGCTTATCCCTTTTGGAGACCAAAAAGGAATTTTCTCGTTTACCGGCGATTTTGTGTTTTTCGCTTATATCCTGGCGGTTGGCAAATTTTTCAACATTATTGGCGCTTTGGATACGGGGAGCAGTTTCGAAGGGATGGGTGCGAGCCGCGAGGCTTTGTACTCGCTGCTTGCAGAGCCGGCTTTTTTCATTTTAATGGGTTCATTTGCATTACTTACTGGCTATACTTCGTTTTACGACATTTTTTCGAGCATTCATTTTGGTTCGTCCATTTCGTATGCGATTGGGGCGCTGGCATCCTTTGTTTTCGTGCTGATTGCCATGATTGAAAACAGCCGTATGCCTGTTGACGACCCGGCAACCCACCTTGAACTGACCATGGTGCACGAAGTAATGATACTCGATAACAGCGGCTTCGACCTTGGATTAATATTTTATGCCACCCATTTGAAATTTGCCATGTACGGCGCTATTATCGCCAACCTTTTTTTAACTCCGGGAAAGGAATGGTTTTATTCCATCCCGATATTTATTGCGATGCAAATTCTGTTTGCCATTGTAGTTGGGACATTCGAATCGTTTATGGCCCGGTTTAGGATGAGCCATAACCCGCAGTTTATTTTTGCGCTTACCTCGATTTCGCTGTTGATATTCCTGACTGTGCTACTGATAGTGGGAAAATTTTTGTAAAACTGAAGATGCTATGATAAATATATTGCTCATCACATTTGCCATCAGCCTGATTTACATGGGAATTGCAAACCGGCTTTCCACTGTAATCAATATTCTTGCAGTGCAGGGAATCATTCTTTTTGGAGTGTCGTTAATCGAACTGATTCAAATCAACACCATTAACCTGATTTTTATTCTGTTCGAAACAATCGTTTTCAAAACCATTGCCATTCCCATTTTCCTGAACAATGTGATTAAAAAAAACAATATCGTTCGCGAGGCCGAACCATTCGTCCCCGATTTCGCTTCAATTGTAATTATTACCGGTATCCTGCTGGGCTCCTTTATTTTATCGAATATTATTAATGTGGAACATGTACGCAAAATGTTTTTTATTGTGGCTATTTCGGCTTTGTTCACCGGGCTTTTTATCATCATCTCACGCAAAAAAGTGGTCACCCACATCATGGGTTACCTGGTGATTGAAAACGGGGTTTTCATTTTATCGCTGTCAGCAGGCAGCACCATGCCCATGTTGGTGAATACAGGAATCACCCTCGATATTTTTGTAAGTGTTTTGGTACTTGGCATTTTTGTGAACCGCATTGGAAATACCTTCGAAGAGATGAATGTTGACCATTTAACGAACCTGAAAGATTGATAGATATGCTTGTTTATTACCTGATAATATCATTTTTAATAGGGGTGGGCACAGCGTTCAACCGGAACCAAACGGTTCGGATTGTGCTGCTTGCTCTTTTTATGATGGTCCAAACTTCCGTTACCATTTTTGCTTATTTACATTTAAACACCGATGATCTGGTTTATTTTAAATACGATGCACTTGGCGTAATTTTTATGTGTGTACTTACCTTGCTAAGTTTCACTACCATATTTCACAGTCACATCTATCTCCGGCACCGACGCGATGACAGCCGCTCTCAAAGCTTGTATTTTGCGGCGCTTATCATGCTGATTGTTGCCATGACATGTGCCTACCTTGCTTCCCATATTGGGCTGATGTGGGTTTTTATTGAGTTGACAACCCTCAGTGTTGCTGCATTGATTTATCACGAACGTACATCGCTTGCGCTGGAAGCTACCTGGAAATACGTATTTGTTTGTTCCATTGGGATTACAATCACCTTCATCGGAATCATCCTGCTTAGCTTTGGAATGGGTGTAACAGTACAGATTGATTTTTCTTTCAAGGCTTTGCAGGAACAACTTTTACTGGTTAATTCAAGCTGGCTGAAACTTGCATTTCTTTTTATAATTGTCGGTTTTTGTACGAAGATGGGGCTTTTCCCGATGCACACTGCGGCCATCGACGCTCATACCGCGGCTCCCCCGCCCATCAGCGCTTTTATTTCAACTACACTCATGAATGTTGGGTTTGTCGCCATTTTTCGCACCTATTCATTGTTTGCCAATACTGCCATCCAGTCCTGGATGAACCAGGTTTTATTGTGGTGCGGGTTAATCTCAATCATTGTTTCAGCAGCTTACCTGTTAACAGTAAAACACCTGAAACGCATGAGCGCCTATTCGAGCATTGAACACATGGGATTGACTGCTATCGGGCTTGCATCAGGCGGAATCGGGTATTTTGCCGCCATTTTCCACATGATTCTTCACTCATTTGTGAAAGCAAGCGTTTTCTACCAGATTGACCAGTTTCACCGTAATTTTGGTACTTATATGATTGGTGAAACCGGAAATTATTTCAACCGGAACAGGGCAGGGGGAATGGTGTTTTTGTTGGCGCTGGTCGGAATAATCGCAATGCCGCCATCGGGATTATTTGTTACCGAATTTTGGATATTCAAGGCCATGTTTGCCTCCTCCCACTTCGTTTTCCTAATTCTTGCGCTTTTGTTTCTTTCGGTTTGTATTTACATCCTGGCCAAAAACTTTTTATACATCTTGTTCAACCAAACAAAAAATTTAATCCCGGCGGAAGAAAAAACAGCAGCTTCAGAAACCTGGTCACAATATTTCCTGTTGGCGTTGCTCTTTTATTTTGGGATTAATCCGCCAGTTCAAATGATACAGTTGATTGAGGAAGCAGTCAAAAATTTGCCGTAATGGCAATGAAATCTATATGCATAAAAATTATCCCCAATAGCCACGCTGGCAGAAAATATTACAGGCGATACCGTGGTAGGACATTCCACTGCTTTTGCACAATTTTGGAAGAGCCTCTGCGCATTTGAAACAGAGCGGGAAAGGTTGATCGTCAGAGAAGGTGTAGATCAACCTGTTGAAGTTAACCAAGCCATTATCCCGAAAAAGTTCAGTTCATTGTTTGGCTCTTCGCTGAAACTCCGGCAAGTCTCAGCCGGTGGCGACAACAGTTGCGAATGGGAGCTCAATGCCGCGAACAATGTGCAGTTCGACATGAGCCGGTTTGGAATAGAGTTCGTAGCATCCCCCGGGCATGCCTACGGAATCGTCATAACCGGTTCGATCACTGCCAACATGGCCGAGCCATTGCAGATTTGCTACGATGCCACACCTGATCCAAAGATGGAGGTACTGGTCGGTACAGATGCTATTAGCGGCGGCATATTCGAAGGCTCCCCTGCCCTGAACCGCCGCTTTCTTGATAACCACAAAGTCGATCTCTATATAGCAGGTAATCAGCCGCATCCGCTGACGGTGATCAATGGGTTGCTGGCGTTGACGGGAAGGGAGTGAAGAAAGACGGAGGGACGGAGACGACCAGGACGACTAGGACGACTAGGACGACTAGGACGAGGGGAAGATGAGCAGGGGATGTGAAGATGACAAAATGAGGCGGAGTGTATCTGAAAAGCAAAACCTCCAGGCTGGTGCATTATCTTTTTCCTGATTTTCAGCATGGTAAAGAATAGATTTGCCGGAAATCGCACATCTATATTTTGTGGTGATATTATCACTTATCAAAAGTGGATTCACCAATGCCATACCTTTACCCAACGAATCGATTCATAAAGAAGCTAACTGAGGAAAATCCTTTCGCATCGCGACTTTCATGAAAGGTGAATGAAAAGTAAATGAATCAATTTGCTGACCAAATATCTCATTGGGATTTAACAATGGGAGGGCCAGTCCTAAAACTGAAGCTGATTTAATAAATTTACGGCGTGAGGTAGTTTTCATCATGCTCATTCGCCAATTGTAAAACACCGTATTCTGAAAATACATACGGCAATGCACCTCCAAGATGTTTTTTCGATCAAGCATTACTTTCTGATCTCTGATCAGATATATTTTGTCCTTGATCCGCTCATCAGGCATCAAAATCGTGGTCTGCTCAACTGCCATATCAATCGGATTAGTTGTGAGACAATGGATTGAAGTACAAAACCGTTGTATTACAAGTTACCCTTTTTCAAGCAAATAAACGAAGAGAAAGCGAAATATTACTTCCGTTAATCTGTAAAATTTGCGTAATCCGTGGTCGATTAAGTTGGTGGATGCAATCTTTTCTTGAACCATACCCTTACCGCTTTCATTCTTGCCAGCTGGTTGGCCGGAACCTGACGTTTGCAGGTAGAGCGCTCCTCACTGTTTACAGGTGCTCCCCATCGGATTTCTATTCCATCGTTTGGATTGTAGGCCATTTCGAAGGCATCCATTCTTTTCAGTATCTCCCCCATGGTCAGCTTTTGCTCAGTGCCATTGGTACGCGTATACGCAATAGAAAGCTCATTCAATTTCTTGGCTAACAGCTCTTCCAAATTCTTTTTAACCTGCTCCGGAGATTTTAGCATGGGAAATTTGTAGTCTTCTGGCGAACGGAATACCTTATAAGGAAAATCAAGAATGGCATCCATGGCAATCAAGAGCCGCAGATCGCGGTTGGGGGTCGAAAAGTCTTCCCACTGACCACCTGCCTGAAACACTCCAGCCGGACTTCCCGGCATGCCGATTACCTCTCCCGGATGGGATTTCATATAGGCTTCGCCATTGGCCACCGAGGTGATCCGTACGATCAGTTGTTCGTTCAAGGCTTGTATCAGATCAATTAAAGCAGCCTCAGGATCAAGTGGTTTCGGATTGATGATCCGCTCTATGGTATGGTAAAAAACTCCGCTCGCCATACTCTTTTGCTGCATGGAGAAGGGCAACAGTCCGCCATTGGCAGAAATCTCTTCATTCCTCATAAGACGAAGCTTACCATCTTTCAATACAATAGGCCTGAAAGCCTTAAAACCGGGTTCTCCAACTACTTCGCTGGTGTTAAACAGAAAATTGCCTTTCCAGAACCGCTTGATGCCAACCGTACCATCGGGCTGGGCATCGACCGACAGAAGGACACCCGGCGTATTGGAGGTTTGGGAAACCCTTCGTACAAGAATCAGCGTGTGGCCATAGGGATCGGCAAAAACCACTCCGGGCCTAAGTGCGCTTGCGGTAAGGGGGACAGGATAATAATCGGAGCTTTCATCGTTTAAAGCCGTGCGGGCAGTACCTGAATGAACGCCATTCATCACCATTCGCACAAAAGTATTGAACTTCCGTATCGGGCTGGATCCGGAGAGACCGACCTCATTGGTGACCCACCTGCCAGTTCTGGGAGCCTTACCAGGATACCCCCGGTCACATTCATGGTAGCCAAAGGGGAGCCCCAGCTTCCAGGCAAAATAGGCACGGAGATAGAATGGATTATCGGCACAATCGGGCTGCATCAGAACCCTATTTTTTTCGACTGCATTGTCTTCATTCAGAGAGAGATGGTTGTAAAGGAAATTTCTGTCGCCGCTCTGGGTCACTTCGTCCAGCGCTTTCCACGAGGCGCGTTCATCGGCATCGTAATAGAGCGCATTGACCCAGGCCGAATAGAGCTCTTCGGTTGCAGCATCCCATCCCTTCTCCGTTTTCCAGACGCCTTGGTCGGAGGATTGAACCGGTTGACTTCTGACTGCAAAATCAAGCTGAGCCTCCACTTTACTGTTCTGTAGTGTAATCCGGTATTTACCTTCAGGTAGTCCTTTGAACTGCTCAATACGCCAGAAAGGTAACCCCTCCCCGCTCCTGCTTTTCAGGGCTTCTGTGGCATCGGAAGAGATTTTAATTTTTGATTTCAGAATACTTTTACCGCCAACTGCGAACACACTGAAAGGTTCGCCGGGTTTTGGATGCTTTGGCGATAAAAGCAAGGTTGTAACAGACTGGTAATCATTTTTATCTCCACTATCTTCTTGTAAATCATTGGTTGTTTTGTTCTTAGATAGCTCTTTTGCTTTGTCCGAACGGACTCCGCATGAGGTCATAGCTAGCAAAATAAGCGTTAATGTTGTGATATACAGTAAATTGTACATTTAGTATTCAGTTTTGACATTTCTGTGATCCAATGGGTTTCAAAGATAGATGAAAATCGAGAACGATTCTTATTAAAACAATTCTTCTACTATCCCGATGGCATCCGTGATACACTTTTCACAAACCCTTTCGAATAACTTGTTTTCGACTGCAAAAGCATGCCCTTCGTCCGATCTTAGATCACATTTCAGCAATTCGCTGCACAAGGGTACAAAGGGTTCCAGAAAGTCCACAAACAGCTTCACAATCCCAGGCCGTTTCCATCCCATTGAGTTAATGACATGGATGACCGGAAAATCTGCCTTCTTCATGAATGGCTGATACCTTGCCAGCGCCTCTTCGTGAAGCAGGGTCTGCATTTTCAGGGCTTCCCAGGCATAAGAGCCCTTTTGAAGCCACTGGTAGGCGGTGTTTTCGGAAAGCGGCCGGTCGATACTTTCATCCTCGCCGAAGGTATGCTCGTCGTAAAAAATGGCATTTTCGGCAATGAGATCGGTCTCGGCCTGCAAATTGGGATTCAACTCGCCACCATTGATGGCCACCATGGCAAAAAGTCCTTCGTCAACCTGTTTCAGGTTCTGCATCTTCCTCACCTCTGCCGTTTCGCGGGAGGCCGAACCTGCTCCGTTAGTCCACCAGTCGAGCAAGGCTTTCTGATAGACCGGCAACTTGTCTGCATAGTTCTTTTCCACATACTCAAAGAATTCGCTGGCTACCGCGAGTTTCAGCTTGGGCATCTCATATTTTTCGTTCCACTCCTTCACCAGGAGGCAGGCCGCTGTTGATGGTGGGGCATTGTCGGTATAGGGCAAGCACCAGGCAATGCCATGGACATCGTTCTGCATCACCGTTTTTACCGGAAATCCGGCTTCCTGAATGATCTGTAGTGGTCTTAAAAAATCGGTCATCAGACTTTCGTCGGAAGTTTCGGCCATGTTGCAAAACATTCCGGTTATTTCGATACGGCCTTCGGCAACCCGCTTTTTCAGACGTTCGATTTGTGCTGCCGGACGTGTTTTCAGATATTCCTTTACCACCCGGTAAAGTAACCAGAAAACTGTTGTTGCCCTTTTTCAGATCGGTTTTTAATACTTCCTTACCTGCTTCTTTTACCAGGATGGTTCCTGGTTGATCAACCTTGCAGCTGATTATCACCTGTTGAAAAGAGCGGTTGTTTTGTTTAAAAAGCACGGGGGCATTCTTGAAATTGATTTGCTGCTTAACATTTTGCTGGGCCTGGGTCAAGAAAGCCATCACAACAAGGAAACAAACCAGAAAAAACCTTGGATTCGGATTTTCCATCATTAGTAGTTTTAGTTGTATCAAATGTAATCAGAGGATTGCTCAAATCAAAACCATACCACAGATTAAAAAGAATTACTCCCTCCTACCACAAATAACACAAATAACACAAATAACCAAGGTACATATATGGTTTCACCAAATGCAATATCAGCAAGAAACTTCTTGAGTTTAAAAGAGACAGTATCTAAGTCCCTGATTCTCATTTTCCATTCAGCATATCTGTTTATCAAAACCCTTCGGCTTCGCTCAGGGACCGGTGTCTTTTTCTCAACGTTTACCCCTTCGACTACGCTCAGGGGAGAGCTTCATTTCCACATTTCCGCATTTCCCAATTTTCACATTCTCACTCCTGTCACTCATTTTTCAGGATTCCACATAATTTCTATAACAAATTAATCGCAAAATATTATAAATTTGATCTCCAACTTTACCTACAGAAATGAATGCAATGCCCTTCGTAATCGGTGCGCTTGCTTTTTTGGCGCTTGCATACCGGTTGTACTACAGTTTTATCGCCACCAAAGTATTGATGCTGAACGATGAGATTGAAACTCCCTCGTTCCGTCTTTTCGACAAGCACAACTACTATCCCATGCCCAAATGGGTGGTTTTCGGTCACCATTTTGCCGCCATTGCCGGCGCAGGTCCACTTGTGGGCCCTGTACTGGCTGCACAATTTGGTTTTATGCCTGGATTTGTCTGGATGTTGGTAGGAGCAGTTATGGCGGGAGCAGTGCACGATGTAGTCATCTTAACTGCATCCGTGCGTCACGACGGGAAATCCCTTGCAGAAATTGCCAAGATTGAAATCAGCAGTTACAGCGGAATTATCACCTCTATCGCCGTTTTAATTATTCTGGTTATTGCACTGGCCGGTCTAGGCGTGGTTGTTGTCAATGCACTGGCGGAAAGCTCGTGGGGCACCTTTACCATTGCCGCTACTATTCCTATTGCCATTTTTATGGGATTGTGGATGTTCAAATTCAGAAAGGGCAAAACGGTTGAAGCCACTGTGATGGGGGTTGTATTGCTCTCTTTGGCCGTAATCTATGGAAAATACGTTCCTGGATCACCTTTTGAAAGCTGGTTTACCTTTGACCGGAAAACGCTGACCATTATGCTTGCGGGATATGGCTTTTTTGCTTCGGTGCTACCTGTATGGCTGCTGCTTTCACCCAGGGATTATCTCAGTTCCATCATGAAACTAACAGTTATCGCCATGCTTGCGCTCGGAATCATTCTGGTCGCTCCCGAGATAAAGATGCCCAATTTCACCCCCTTTATCCATGGAGGAGGCCCCATCATTCCTGGTACGTTATTTCCCTATCTCTTCATTACCATAGCCTGCGGGGCTATTTCCGGCTTTCACGCACTGGTAAGTTCGGGAACCACGCCAAAAATGATCATGAAAGAGTCTCATATCAAACCCATTGCTGTCGGATCAATGCTGGCAGAAGCAATGGTTAGTATCCTGGCATTGATTGCTGCCACCAGTCTTTTTCCGCTCGATTATTTTCAAATCAACGTCACGCCCGAAAAATTTGCTCAAATTCTCCCTCAACTGCAATCACTTGGTTTTCATGAATCGAACCTGACTCAACTGTCAGCAGAGGTAGGGGAAAAAATCGCAGGACGTCCCGGAGGCGCCGTATCCCTTGCGGTTGGGATGGCACAGATCTTTTCCAGTTTGCCCGGATTAAACGGATTGATGTCTTACTGGTACCATTTTGCCATCATGTTCGAAGCGCTGTTTATTCTCACTACCATCGATGCCGGAACCCGGATTGCCCGGTTCATTACGCAGGAGGCCATTGGTAAGATTTATGTCCCTTTTGGCCGTACCAACTGGCTTGTGGGAAATTTGGCAACCAGCTTCCTGGTTGTGTTCGCGTGGGGATATTTTATCTACACGGGAACTGTTTCGACCATTTGGCCCATGTTCGGAGTTGCCAATCAGCTGTTGGCAACTTTGGCCCTGGCGATTGGTACCTCTTACCTGATCAACCACGGAAAGCGTAAATACATCTGGATCACCGTAGTTCCAATGACTTTTGTTGGCATCACAACTGTTACCGGTGGGGTTATGAACCTTTACAACATTTATATTCCACAGATCCTAAACCAATCAAGTAAAATTCAGGGAGTGGTCAATGCGACACTGACCGTAGTGATTTTGGTCTGTGTTTTGTTGATTCTGGTGGAAGCGATTTCGAAGTGGGTGAAAGCTAAAGGCTAAATTTATGCGATTATCATTCAGACTCTTAAATGTTATCCTATTGATTATCTTTTTGCCTGGCATTGAAGTTTGGGCAGCGGACTTTCCTGGTAAGACCAATCCGACCCGATGCCGCATTATGAAGAGATGTTTTCATAATCTGAAACTTCAATTTGTGTGAAAATCAGAAATAACGTCTCATAATCGAATTAAATAGGCTCATATCGTATCATGAGCTTCAATAGATACAGCAATAAACCAAATCAACAATGGGGATTTCTTGACAAGTGAGCAAGCCAATAAAGAAATCAACGAATGGTTAAACAAATAATTAATTGTATTTTAGGAATAGATATTTTGTTTTAGTTCAGTCAGTCGTTATTTTACATCAAATCCGACCCATTTTCCATACCCATTTATCGTTTTTATCGAACCCTCTATTCTTCAATACTC